>Ga0070698_100004102_pt1 | contig 16003 bp, 21 predicted proteins | sample KBSK1502metaG_FD_65477 | JGI IMG/M metagenome (GOLD analysis project Ga0070698, IMG submission 65477) | Corn, switchgrass and miscanthus rhizosphere microbial communities from Kellogg Biological Station, Michigan, USA - KBS K1-50-2 metaG | ecosystem: Host-associated > Plants > Roots >...
GCTGGACATTCCCACACATTGAGATGCTGATGATAAGTGAAGCCAGCGGTTTGGTACCGACGAGATCTTTGGTGGGTATGTCGTCCCATGCTTTCCAGGCAAGCAGCCACCACTACCAGGAAAAGCGCGTACCCAGACGCCAACCACACTTCAGTGTGAATGCTGCTCATTGAGACTATTGAGTTCCGACAACTTCTGTGAACAGAATTTCATCCGGTTGATCGACACTGGGTTGGCCATATGACGCACGGCAAGCCAGCACAAATATAAAACTGGCAATATGCCTCCGACGATAAAAAGCACATCGCCAGGAAAGCGCACCCACTCCAGCAATGCGTTATTTCTGTTGGTCAAGAATTTTAAGGAGCGGGCATCAAAATAACCCGAATTGACCGAATGATAGAGTTGCAAGATTCCCAGTGGAAACAATGTGGCGAAGACCATCCAAGCGAGTCCAAGATTTAGCGACCAAAAGCTGATCTTAGCCGCCCGATCTGACCAACGATCCACTGGAACCATGTAACGCAGGCAGAACAATGCCAATCCAACCGCCAGCATGCCGTACACACCCATCATGGACGCGTGGCCATGATTGGCGGTCAGGGCAGTTCCGATTTCGTAGTAGGAAACGATGGGAAGATTGATCAGGAACCCGAAAATACCGGCGCCGAGAAAATTCCAGAAACCGACTGAAGCAAGAAACATGACCGCCCAGAAATGAGGGAAGGGTGTGCGCGAAGGTCCTTCTTTCTGGGCGCCGAGTTGCAGAAAACCCCAGGCTTCGACGGTGAGAAATGTAAGTGGGATTACTTCGGCGGCCGAGAAAAATGCACCCAGAGCCATATGAACCGCTGGTTCTCCAGAAAAGTACACATGATGCATACTGCCGATTACTCCGCCCGCCGAGTACAGCACGATATCGAGGTAAATCACGGTCAGCGCCACTTTTTCATTCACGACCCCCAGAAGCACGAAGATATAGGCGACCATGATGGTGGTAAACAACTCTAGAAAATCCTCGACCCACAAATGCACCACCCAGAACCGCCAGAAATCGGTTGTAGTGAAATGAGAAGCGGGATGCGCCAGCAACCCTACTGCGTAAAAGGCTGGGATCGAGAGAGCCGAGAAAAAGAACAGCCACGGCATGTTGCCCATGTGCTCCGCGACGAGTCGCCCGCGCAATCCGCGAAAAAGAATGGTCGTCCAGAAGAAAAGTCCGACGATCAGGAGAATTTGCCAGAAGCGTCCCAGGTCGAGATATTCGAAGCCCTGATTTCCAAACCACTCCCAACCGTTTTGAATCCAACCTTTAATTCCCGCGTATTCGCCCAGCATGCTGCCAAAGACAACCACGGCGAGCGCTACAAGCAATCCATATGCCAGCCAGTTCTGTCTTCGGGGCTCGCGACCAACGATCATTGGAGTCAGAAAAATCCCAGCGGCCAGGAAGGAAGTAGAGACCCAGAAAATCGCCAACTGAAGATGCCAGGTGCGGGCCATGTTGAAGGGCAACACTCGGCCGAGATCGATACCAAAAAAACTAGAGAGGTCGGCACGATAATGCTGCGTGGCACCGCCGAGCAATGCTTGCAACAGAAAAAGTAGCGCCATGACCAGAAAGAACCACGAACACGCCCGCTGGGATGGAGTAAGAACAACCTCATCTGGCGGACGAAAGGAAATGGTCTGCTGCTCCCTACCATGCCACCCTAAAAAATTCCAGCGACCGAACGCGGCGAGCAGAATCCCGATTCCACCCAGCAGTGCGATCAATGACAGCACGCTCCAGATCACCGTGTCCGCTGTCGGATGGTTATCCACCAGCGGTTCCGGCGGCCAGTTGTTGGTATACGAGTAGGTCAGTGAGGGGCGCCGCGCCGATGCCGCCCACGCCGTCCAGCAAAAGAAAGCCGTTAGTTGGTGCGTCTGTTGTGGATCGGTGATCGCCTCCGGTCTCAGCCCAAACTTTGAAGTGGGGTCGGCGAACAAATCGTGATAGTGAATTTCAAGCTTCCGAAATGCCTCGGCCTGCACCGCGCTGAAAGTCAGCGTACCGTTCTCAGGTGCATAGCGATTCGATGTGAAATCGGCTATGGTCCTGGCTCTTGCCCGATCGGATGACGGACCTCCGTATTCATCGATTACAAGCAGGGCTGCACGGTGAAGATAGTCGGCGGTGAAATCCGGACCAAGATAAGCTCCGTGTCCGAAGATCGAGCCATACTCCATGAGACCGTTGCGGAGAAATACCCCCTGCCCATCCACGACGTCCTGGTGGGTGAAGAGTACCTCGCCAGCCGCCCCCACAGTTCTCACAGGAATCGGTGGTTCGTCCCGGTACGTTCGGTACGCGAGGAGACCCAAGACGAAAAAGCCAAAAACCACAACAATGGCGACGGCCTGAATCCAACCCTTCGAAACGAGGAGGTGGTTCGCGGATTTCTTCATTGTTTCCATTTTTCACTTCCGGCGGGTTGCCATTTGGAATTTTAAGAAACCTTCAACCTAGGTTTGGGTTAAGGGTTATTGTTCCGGCCTTACCCGGGCTGCAGACACCAACGAATAGAGATACACCACAATCCCGGCAGCGCACAGGAAGCCACCGGCCCCGACCAGAACAATAAAGGCTAGCGGTCTTGCCCACAGTAGACAGATGGCTTCCACCAGCAGCCCGAAAATCAGCAACATCCCTGCCAGCCGCAACGGTTTCTCGAGTCCAACAATCTCCGGTGTCACTTGTCTCCTTTCCAGAACTTCACATTGTTCAACTGCCCGACGTTGTGTACCACATCATGGCAACCGCTCGACAGGCAGGACATCTTGTTCGCTTTTACTGCCGGTAACAAATCCGGATCGGCGTTATGCATTGCGCCTTCCTCAAACGACCTCGCGCCCAAATGACAGTGCAGGCATTCCCGATTGTTATAGGGTTCGTAGAGATGGATTTGCTGCGGCAGTTTACCGAGATACTGCACGTAAACGTGCCTGAGACCGTGCATCTTCGCGCGCACTCCGCCAAACATCGCGTAATTCGTGTGACAGGTATAACAAGCCTGATCGGCGGGAACCCGATGGTTCTGGAAGTGCGCGGCCGCCAGGTAGGAGGGATCGTCCACTCTTAGGCTCCGACCATAGGGCTCCATCACGTGGCACGATAAACAGAAGCTAGTGCTCTTGGATCGCTCCACTTCCGAAGAGACACCGATTGCCATACACAGCAACGGCAGCACAAATAAAACCAGGAATGCCAGGATCTTCCCGCCACGGGATGCAGTAATGCCAGGCAGCGCCGCCAGCACACTTACCAACACCGCACTGAACAGGATCAGACACAAAAGTAGCGTGGTGGAAGGGGACATGTTGATCTTATGACTCTGCCTCGGCAGTTATTTTTTGCCGCACGCGTGGATGAATGCGACTAGAGCTTTGACTTCTTCCGGTTTAAGGCTCTTCTTGTAACCCGGCATCTTGTTTTTACCGTCGTTGATGACGGCAGCGAGTTCATCATCGCTCTGTTTCTGAACTTCCGGGGAGGCGAAATCCCGCACCCCAAGTTTTTTGCCCATCGCCGTGTCCCCCTTTCCATCCGGGCCGTGGCAGGCTGCACACTTGGTCTTGTAGATGGCTGCCGCCTCCTGCGCAAGCAGCGGCATACTGCATGCACTCAAAAGGATTCCAGGTATAAGCAGAAGACGTACAAACTTGTTCATTGACATAGATATCTTCACCTTTCACTTACGAGCAAATGACTATCAAAATGCGTACCGCAACGAGAGCGTTGCCGAGTTGCTCTGGAAATCGCGCGCCGGCAATGGGCCTGGATCAGATTTTTCGTTGTAGTCGTAATATCCCCACGCTGTCCGCCAAGTTAAGCCTTTTGCCAGATCAAAGTCTAGCCAAGCGCTGGGCTTGTGAAAGCTAAACCCCAGTGGGCCCAGCGTATTGGGCGTGGGACTGAGGATCGTCGTATTCCCGCTGGTGCTGGTCAGGTTATAGCCCAGGTTCGCGGTGACGCGCTTCGCAGGTTTGAACATGAAATTCATGTAGCCAAAATTGATCTTGTTGTCGTAGAGGGAGATCCCTGACAAAAATGGTGTCCCCGAGTTGCACAGGGTCGAACCAGGTGGCACTGTCCCGCCAATCACATAGCAGATATTTGTGGTCGAGAAAATGTCATCATAGTTGTAGCCGAACTCAAAGCTGAATCTTGGATTCGGATCCAGCGCCAGCGTAAATCCATAATTCCGGTCGTGCTCACGATGCAGCACATCGGTCACATTGTTCCGGCTCTCCAGGACATTCACTGTACCCGAGACATTCACCCATTGCTTAGGCTTGTAGTTGATTCGTGTCTTGAAGCGTTGCAGGTTCCGAGGCGTAGTGCGGGTTGGTGAATTGTCGGCGGAGAACAGCTCCATGTCGAAATTGATCCGCAAAGTGTCACTGGGGTGTGCCCATAATCCAAAAAGGGCAGAGTGCTCATTGACCTCGATGCGGTCGTCTTCACTGTCAATCTCGCCTGAGAACGAGCACGAGCCATCGGGGTTCAGTGGCAGGCCGAGGCAATCCCCGCGGTTAGGATTGGTGGGGAAGAACAATTCGTTGGTCGTGGTGGTCCAACGCACTGGGATCGTGCGGTGCCCGTAGCGGTAGCCCAGACGTCCCCCGAAATGTTTGGAGAAATCGTATTCGGCTTCAATGGTGTTGTACTTTGAGTCCTGGCCCAGGAACCTCGAGTTAGTCCTGCTGGCCACATCCGCGGGAGCGCTGTTGCCGTGTTGCGGGCAAGCTGCCGGATTCGCCGGGCAAACCGCGGGATCGAAGGTCACTATAGGGTTGAGCATGCTGGCCGGTGTAGTTCCATTGAAAAAACTGAGTGTCAACGGATTCCAGGAGCCCGGAATCCGGAAGTTCGAGAAACGAAAGCTGTCTGTCAGTCGAAATTTGTCGGTTAAACGAACAGTGACGCCGAAATCCACGTTAGCCACCACACGTCTTGCCCTTGCTGGGCCCGTGACATCAAATGACCTTTGTCCGGTGCGCGAGATGAGGCCAAGAAAAAGCTCATTAGAATTAACTACTTCAGTTTCCGCAGAGCTGTAGGAAGCCCGTGCCGACAAATCGAGGCGCCGGAAGTAGCTCGATTGCAAGGTAAGCTGCTCGGTGGGATATGAAGTCCGGACTGGAGCAAAGCGGCTGTAGCCTTGATACCCATTACAGGTTGCCTTCAGAGTGGGTGGCATGGTTGTAGTGTTGAAAATCGGAGTCGGCGTATTGCTGCATGGCTGGCTGGCGGTGGGATTGTAGATCATGCCGGCATCGACCGGGGACCCGCTTCCCAACTGGAAAGCAAAATTGCGGTCATTCCACGAACTGTCGCCTCGATAATATTGCAGGAACTGGTCATAACTTATATTGGTACGGGGGAGCAACTTGATATCAATGCCAGCCTGGTACCCATCCAGCTGGGTACGCGTATTCTGAAACAGAATCGTGTCGGTGCCCTGGTGAATGCTGCTGAAGGCCGGTCCTTCCATATTGTTGCGTGTATATCCCAAACGAAAGCGCACTGCAGACTGTGGCAACAGCGTCAGATTGTAGTCGTACATTCGCCGCGTGGTGTGCATTTCATGCGGCGAGTCGTTCACCTGGATAAAGGGATTCGGAGGATTCAACGGGTTGGCCAGCAGGTTGTAGTCCCAGAAGTTCTGGTCGCGCCGGAACATTCCGTTGAAGTTGTACCACTTGTTCTTGGAGATGCGCAGGCGAGTGGCGTTCTCGGGGTCTCCTCCCCATCCGAAGCTGCTTAGAAAAAGACTGTCGAACAGGACTCCTTCGTGATTGAGCGACCGCATGCTTAGCGTCTGCTCCAGCAAACGCGGGCCTTGTTGTTGGTTCACGAAGGTGTCGTAGACCGGCTGGCTACCGTTGGTATTGACAAATCTATATCCAAACTCGAACGAGCCCTGATACTTGTAATTGCCGTTGTCAACGCCTTCCGGCGATGGGTTGGGCGTTTGCCCGGTGGCCAGCAACGGCAGCAATCCTAGAATGGCGGCAAGGAGTAACCAGGAGAACCGACCCGAATCCATGCCGCGATTTTGCAATGTGAAGGGTCTGGCTTCTATTCTCGATGGTCGCGACCGTGATGAGCCCCTCATGTCTCCTCCTATTTAAAGAAGAACTCGTCAAAGTTAGAACCATGGATCTGCACGTGGCAAGACGTGCACGCCTGGTACTTCTGGCTCTGGTTGTGGAACGAAGGCAGACTCGGTACGCTGGAGTCCTGCGTCAACGTATGACATTCCAGACACAACAAATTCATCTGGGCGCGCTTTAACAGGCGGGGATTCGTGGAGCCGTGCGGCTGATGGCAGGATGCGCAGCCTTCCGTTTTCACTGGTACGTGTTCAAAAGCAAACGGCCCGGCCTTTTCGACGTGACACTTGAAACAAACCTGGTCCTGTGCCGCGGTCGCCCTCAACTGCTTGGTGAGGAAACCGCCGTGCTGGTTGTGGCAGTCCGTACATTGAATCAGGCCTTGTTCCACACGATGCCGGAATGGCCGGTTAAAGTCCTGTTTTATGTCGGTATGGCAGCCGTAACACAACTCCGGCTGCTTGTTCACCAGCAGGAACTGCTTCTCTTTAGCATGATGTGGCGAGTGGCAGGCGATGCAGCTTACATCATTAATATTGTGCTGAGAGCGGTCGAAGTTGGCATGTTCCTCTCCATATTCATGACAACCGAGGCAGCGGTTGCTGACCTGTTCCGCAGGTTTGTCTTTGAAGGTGAAAATCTTGCTTTTGTCCCCCCCTCCCTCAACGTGTTCCTTGCCTGGTCCGTGACAGGCCTCGCAGCCCTGCCATTCCGGACCTTTCTTGGTGAAGGTTGTTTTCCAGTGTGGAGTGGTTTCGAAGTTTTTGAAAATGTCTTCGTGGCAGGTTTTGCAGGTGTCAGATCCAACGTACAGAGAAGGATCGGTGGGTCGCTCATAGCTCTTTTGAGCCTGGGAATTGTCTTTGGTCTTTTTGCTATTCGTGTCACTGGAGGCGGCGGTGGAAAGCGCCAAAGCCGCAACAAAGACAATTCGCCACAAGCCCAGTCTGCGGGTCATCGATCTCCCGTGTCAATGTCAGTAGGTTTGTCCGCCCGGCAATCGGACCAGCCGGTTCCAGACAGATTATCCACATTATTCATACCCACCCTCAAAAATCGTGTGACGCTTATCACACTGTATGTTCAATCACAACAGCGGCGTGCTCTATCCCACGAGTAATTGTTCAAGACCGGCTGGGTTCACGATGCGGAATTCCGATCCCCGAACCTGCACCAAGTTTTCACGTTTGAATCGAGCGAACACGCGCGTCACTGTTTCGCGAGATGATCCAATCATCTCGGCAATCTGCTTATGTGTAAGTGGCAGTGCCCGAATCATGTGGCCATTGCTTTGCGAGCCTGCAGGCGGCGATTCCAGCAGAAAGCGCGCCAGTTTCTCTGCTGTGGAAGCGGAGAGCCCGAGATAACGAACCTGGTGCAAGGTCGCTTGGTAGATCTCACTCAAGATCTCTGCCACCCGCAATGCCGCTTCTCCATGCCTCCTTAGAAATCGCAGGAACGGCTCTCGTGGAATGAAGCTGCAGTGCAGCGGTTCCAGCGCCTCCGCCGTGAGTTCGTTCGGTTTTCCCGAGACGGCTGCAGGCAAACCCATGACTTCACCTGGTTCGCCCCTCCGTACGATTAAGGATTTTCCGTCGGCCGAATTTACCGAGAGCTTCACCCGGCCGCTGCGAAGGACGAAAACACCCAAGGGGTTCTGACCCTCGACAAAGAGAATCGCACCTTTCGGAAACATTACTGCGGACGAGATGGAGACGATTCCGGCGTGCACGTGCTTAGGGAGATTGTCAAAAAGGCGCTGTTCGACGACAGGACGGCCAATCCAGCTCTCTCTGAATTCGGAGCGGTATCCAGCCGCTGTGATGATCAATCCTACTCGCTTTCTACGACGCTTTTTCTTCGGCACACCGCGCAGTCGGTAAGTCATTGCTCACCTCCAGCAGAGAAATATGCCCAAACCTTTCATCATCGAGTATTAGAGGATCGCTCGTCTGCACTGGAGACGGTGATCTGCGCCTCGATTCGGTCAATCTCCCTGCCGAGCCATCCTCTCAGAGCCTCTTCCAATTCAGGCTGCGTCCCGCAACGATAGAAGTAATCGATATCCTCCCCGTGCGGCCCTAGCGGTATAAATGCGCAGGGTATGGGCTCGTCCCGGCATGGTTCCGGCACGAATTGCATGAGAGCGCATTCGGGACAGGGATGGGGCCTGGAAGGATCGTTAAAGTTCAGACAACTGGGTGAATCTTCGAAAATACGGGGAGCGCGCCACGGGGTTCGTGGGGAGCGGCCATAGCCCCCATCTTCCAAGAATTTCAGCTCGAACTTGAGTAGTTCCAACGTTTCGCGTTCAGCTTGCGCCATAATCCACCTCTCAGCCCTTAGCGTCGCAGAATGCGCTCCCCGAGGCTATGAGCTTTGACACTTCGTACTGTGATCCTAATCACAATTAGTCGAGGGCTTGAGGGGACGAGCAAGGGACGTCGTCTGACCAAGATCTCCAGAAATCCCGGTTGCTTGTTTAGTTTCGGTTCTGCTTCACGGTTAGATCTCGGACATAAGGCCTAAATTGTGCTATAGGATGTGCGCTGACCACTATTGGGACGAATTGGAGGCACCCGCATGCATGTGAATGTGTTTGACTTCTCGCAACTACTGGCGCAATCAACAGAACGATATCTCGAATTTGTGCACGTTTCATCATTTAGCGTCGGGATTTATGTGCTAGATGGCGGAGCGACCGACCCCCAGAAACCGCATTCCGAGGACGAGGTTTACTACGTGGCCAGCGGACGGGCGAAAATGACGATCGACTCGGACGGAGATGCCCAGAGCTTTGATGTCTCTCCCGGCACGATCATCTTCGTCCCGGCTCGGGTACATCATTCGTTCTACGACATCACCGAGCGGCTCGCCCTTCTCGTGTTCTTCGGCCCGGCCGAGGATTCGGCTCACGGGCCTGCCTCCACACTAAAGCCGCGACGAAGATAATTCGCAACAACTTCAGTCTGCGAGCCATCGATCTGCTTCCGGGCGGACACCAGCCCGCATAGAAAAATCGTTCGGGCCCTATGCCTTCAGCCTTTGGTCTTTCAAGTTCTGTACTTGGCGCGAAGGCTTGTTGGAATTTGGCACGCATTATGACACAGTCAGTCCGAAATAAAAAAGTTACCCCTGTTCCGAGCTGGCTAAGTTTTTGCTAGCAATTCCGGCATTGCCGTGTCCTTTAAGCAGTCGCGGTTTGCGCAGGTTGTGGAGGCGCCATTTCCTGCTCGATTCGGTTGATCTCTCTCCGGAGCCATCCTTTCATCGCCTCTTCCAGTTCAAGCTGTGTCCCGCAACGGTAGAAGTAATCAATATCCTCTCCGTGCGGTCCTAGCGGAATAAATCGGCAGGGTATGGGCTCGTCCCGGCATGGTTCCGGCACTAATTGCCTGAGAGAACATTCGGGATAAGGATGGGGTCTGGAAGGAGGTTATTCAGATGTTCCAATCGCAAGCCAAATTAGGACGAGCCTTGGCACTGCGATAGCAAGGCACGCTCTGCTAAAAGGATCGTTGGAGGAACAATTCCGCCGAGTGGGCCCATGGACGAGGGAGCAGGTTTTCACAAAATGCTAGTCTTTTTCTTCTTCGCCCTTGTGGAGCTGTTGGGCAAGATAATTCTCCATACCCATTTGACTGATGGCATGCAGCTGGCCTTCCAGATAATCGACATGCTCTTCTTCGTCGCCCAGGATCTCTTCGAAGAGCGCACGGGATGCGTTGTCCCCGACGTCGGTGGCGACCCTGATCGCGTCATTCAGTTGCTTCACGGCGTGCATCTCCAGCGCCAGGTCGCTTTCGAATTGCGCCTTGACGTTGGTCCCCACTTTGATGGGACCGATATCAGTCATGTTCGGGGTTCCGTCGAGGAACAAAATTCGGTCCATCAGCTTTTCGGCATGAACCATTTCTTCGATGGACTCTTTACGGTAGAAAGCTCCGAGCCGGAAGTAGCCCCAGTTCTCGCACATCTTCGCATGGAGGAAGTACTGGTTAATGGCAGTGAGTTCCGCTTTAAGCGACTCGCTCAAATCCTTGAGAACTTTATCGTTTCCACGCATTCGAGGATTTTAGTCGCGGGAGTTTCTCCTTTCAACAGTGGTTCGTGCGCCGGCCATTTGCAGCACGCAATGGGCGCAGAAGAAATTCGTTTGGCCGTTGCTAGTGTCTGGAATCACAGCGTGGTGTACGTCGTGTCACTGACTTCTGAACTCCTATGACTTATTTTGAGATTCGCTCGATGATGTTGACTCGCAAACGATCCCCCTCTCAGGGAGGTCAGCTTTCGGGACGCACCAATCCAAAGAAAAAGGAGAATCATCATGTTTGCCCGAATTGTTGAATTTATTCCGAAGCTGGAAAAGAAAGAAGAGTTCGTAAAGGTTCTACGCAACGAGGTACTGCCGATCCTGAACAAGCAACCGGGATTTTTGGAGATCCTACCCTTCGTGCCAGAGAACAACACAAAAAAGATGATCAGCATCAGTCTCTGGGCTGAAAAGCGGGATGCAGAACGCTACGAGCGCGAGGTGTATCCCAAGGTGGAAGGAATCCTTAAGCCCTATCTGACCTCCCCAATCACCTTCAAGTACTACACTGTGGAAACCTCGGTTTCCAATCACTTCGCGGAGGTCCTCTGGCCACAGATGGCGGTATAGGTCTGGCCCTGGGGCGAAACTGGATCGCGGGAGTGTGTATCTGGTCCCGAAAGGACTCGGCCGGAGCAACGGGGGCTGCTCCGGCTTCTATTTTCTGGGGAGAATTAAGCTTGGAATCTGCCGACTTCCCCCGATGCCGAAGCGCGTCATCTCCGCTGCGCGTTCATGGGTAACGAGTTTGTCTGGTACCGCGGGCCCCAACAGCGGCCGCGCGCTGTTCTTCGACCAGGCTGATTTGCTTGCGAAGCCAACCAGCTAGAGCTTCTTCCAATTCAGGCTGAGTCCCGCAACGGTAGAAGTAATCAACATTCTCACCGTGCGGCCCTAGCGGAATGGTTAATGGCAGTAAGCTCCGCCTTAAGCGACTCGCTCAAATCCTTCAGAACTTTATCGTTTCCACGCATCCGAGGATTTTAGTCGCGGGAGTTTGGCCTTTCAACAGTGGTTCGTGCGCCGGCCATTTGCAGCACGCAAATGGGCGCAGAAGAAATTCGTTTGGCCGTTGCTAGTGTCTGGAATCACAGCGTGGTGTACGTCGAGTCACTGACTTCTGAACTGGTATGACGTATTTTGACCATGTTCGATGATGTTGACTCGTAAACGATCCCCCTCCCAGGGAGGTCAGCTTGCGGGGCACACCAATCCTAAGAGGAAAAGGAGAATCCATCATGTTTGCCCGCATTGTTGAATTTATTCCGAAGCTGGAAAAGAAAGAAGAGTTCGTAAAGGTTCTACGCAACGAGGTATTGCCGATCCTGAACAAGCAACCGGGATTTCTGGAGATCCTGCCCTTCGTGCCAGAGACCAACACAGAAAAGATGATCACCATCAGTCTGTGGGCTGAGAAGCGGGATGCAGAGCGCTATGAGCGCGAGGTGTATCCTAAAGTGGAAGGAATCCTTAAGCCCTATCTGACCACCCCAGTCACCTTCAAGCACTACACCGTGGAAACCTCGGTTTGCAAGCACTTCGTGGAGGCCCTGACGGCTTGAGTATGGCCCAAAGGACCCGGCCGGAGCAGCGCGGCTGCTCCGGCTTCTATCTTCTCGCGCCAAGCTTGGGGTCTGCGCGACTTCATTACTCTCCCGAAGCGCATCAACTTAGATCCGCGGTGCGATCACGACAACCCCCAACTATTTTTGCTGAATTGATTCCAGGTGCTTGGTAACAGCGTCCAACCTTACTTCTCCCCAGTCTTCGTCCGACTCGACATCATGAAAAATTGGCCCCCAAATTGGCATCTCTCGGTTTCCGTGAGCGAGCGGACCAGATTCTTTTCCTTCGATGATGTCCTTCACTTGCTGGCGGGGGAACTTTCCGCCATTTCTTTGCGAGATTAGAGTCAAGTCTGGAACCGCATGCTTCAGGGCAACAGATGCTGGTCCATGCCCCCGTCCATCCGTTCCATGACACGCCGCGCAGTAGTTCCGAAAAATCTGCGCTCCCTCGATCGGGTTACGCGTCGGCGATGTCGTCTTATCCAGCTTCTGAGTTGCCGGCAGGAGGACAGCCGGCAGAAAGCCCAGGCACAGAAGCAGCATTGACCATCGTTCTTGCCTGTGCATACGCACCTCCGTGCAGTGAGAGCGACGATACTACCATGACAGTCCTTCGCGTATCTGCGTTCGAGCCGCGCGTTCATTGGCAGCGATTTTGTCGTCTAATGCGTCATGAAGTTGCTCCAGCTCCATCCTGCTTTCTCCGCCGTTCAGTATCTCGGACACAGCCTGCTGGTTTCTCTGGATTCGTGCGACAAGGGAGCGCCCGTTATCCTCGAGCGACGCGACCTTCTCTGCCGCTGCGAGAGCGCGGCTGTACAGCGCGTATGCCACTGCGTAATCGTGGATCTCGCAATGGAGGTTGCCGAGCAAGTACAAATTTCCCGCCAGCGCTATCCACTGTTGTCGACGAAGTGGATCCATCCCGCTCGAATGCTCAGCTTCAGGAGGAGCCTCGCGCTGTTCTTCGAGCAGGCTGACTTGCTTACGCAACCAACCGGCTAAAGCTTCTTCCAATTCAGGCTGCGTCCCGCAGCGGTAGAAGTAATCAACATCCTCCCCGTGCGTCCCTAACGGAATAAATCGACAGGGGATGGCCTCATCCCGGCATGGTTCCGGCACGAATTGCATGAGAGCGCAATCGGAACAAGGATGGGGTCTGGAAGGATCGTCGAAGTTAAGACAACTGGGTGAATCCTCGAAAATACGGGGAGCGCGCCACGGTGTTCGTGGAGAGCGGCCATAGCCTCCATCTTCCAAGAATTTCAGCTCGAACTTGAGTAGATCCAGAGTTTCGCGCTCATCTTGCGTCATAACCCACCTCTCAGGCCTTAGCGTCGCAGAATGCGCTCCACGACGCTATGAGCGGCAACACCACTTGCCGTGATCTTAATCACAATTTGGATTCACGGACCATCCAATGCCGGCACATTCCCTCAAAGAAACAGACGACAACCTTCACATTCTTTACGACCCAGCGAGCTTGGAAGAAATTGAAACGCTGCAAGATTGGTGAAGAAAGGATCATTCGGCAGGACCAAATCTTGTTGAGAAGTAATCCGGATGGCACGATTCAGCTTCGCCCGTTGGAGCAACCGGAGTGTACAATGCCGTCTGTTTGGGAGCTGAAAATCGCTTCTTGAATCCAAAGGGCAACCATGGCCTCTTTTATCAAAAGGCCCTCGGCTTTATTGCAGTGGGTTCGGCGCAGAACTGTGCGGGCTCGGGATTACTCTTTTGTCCCCGGACGACGCACCACTTTCCGGGAGACGTGTGGTGCTCGTGCTGTTCCGTTCGGCATCGTCCTGAACGTCAATCGTCTCGGCGCATTCACCCTCCTCGTCATAGTCGCACAGACGACCGGGATGAGATTGCTTGCATTTTTGACAGAATTCCGTAGCCATTTGACTCCTCTTTCTCTGGACTTTGAGGATCCGTTCGAATTGATCCGGTCCGTTGTAAAAGTTTGCAAGGCGGAGACAACCATCCGCCAACAAGCGTTCACGGTGTCAGCCTGATTTGTTGCCGTTGCAAAAGCCCCGTCGAAAGGACGGTGGCGTTGCGTGTCATCACCGAATCACGCGGCCCGAAAGGAACGCAATTTTGTGTATCATCTACAGGTGCCTCGAAAGAGTAGCATTGCCCAGAGACGAGGACACCGAGCAGTACGAAAAGGGCGAGAGCGCAAGGCCGTAACGCCTTCTCTCCAGAATGGCACCGACTGCATCTGCGGACCTCACCTCACGTCACCTAGTTCGCAAGGGAAAAGCAAAGGGTTCTTGTTCGCCACATTCAGGCTCCCACTGAGCGGCAAAGCCCGTATCTGCTTTGGCAGAGCACCGACTGAAGTACAGACAGGAACGTTGTCCGGGTCTCGCCCTTCTGAATGCACGCGTCTGCGAGCTGTAGCTGATGGCACGGAACGCCGCAATAGCTGGCGAACATGATAACGGCGACACGGGGCTGCAAAATTCTTAAAGCTGTCACAAGTCCTGAGTTGTCTGTGGCTCGGCGGCAGTTAAGAACCACGGCATCTAGAGGAGTGTCAGCAGCGAGCTCAAGCGCCGCTGCACTGTCAGCAGCTGCTAACGCGCGATATCCGTTCTCAGTCAATAGTTGAACGACATCAGAGAAGGCGTACGTGAAGTCATCCAAACAGAGAACCGTCGGCATACGCATACGCAGACCTCCCTAGTAGTCACGCGGCTTTTGATTCAGCGTCAAAGCATGCACCCGTCATCCTTACTTCGATCACATCGAGCAGACGCTCGAGGGTCATCCCGCCGTTCAGCATCCGAATGAGATCGTGGACAGTGAAGCCGACCTGTTCTCCTGCTTCAACCAACCGTTCAATTGCTCCGTACACGCTTTCGTCGTGTGCCTCGCCGAGAGTGGCTAAACATGTTTCGAACCAGGCGTTACCTTGTCTTCCTGTTGTTGTCAGGTTCGCTTTTCTAGCCAGCCCTTGTCTTCGTCTACAGCCAAAATCTGCTGCTGATTGCATGGCCAGGCACCTCCATCTGCTAAGCAGAATAATCTCTCGAAATCGAACAGGAGTGTGTGATGGGTGTCACAGGCGAGTGTGACCCGGGACACGATAGTTGTCAGTTCGGTCCCTACGGAGCGGATGAGTCGATGTGCCTACACTGCACGGGCTCCTCTTGCCCACGAAGGCGAAACGTTAAGCACGGCTATTCGGCGGACTGCTGCGTGGAGGCACAGCAATTGCCGCCGCATCATACGTCACGTGCGCGGCTGGCCTCACCTTTTCGTGAAGGCCAATGTCACCCCGACCGCCCCGTAGTTTAGACTAGCAACGGCGTGTCTGGGAGAGAAGTGGTCATGCGAATCATTGCAATGTCCCAACAAGAATGCAAGGAGCTATTGAAACGCGTATCGATCGGAAGGCTGGGATGTTCATTGGACGACCAACCGTATGTAGTGCCGGTTGGCTTTTCGTATGAGCCCGATTACATCTACATCTTTTCGACTCTCGGCAAAAAGATTAAGTGGATGCGGAAAAATCCCAAAGTTTGCCTGCAAGCTGACGAAATAGGAAATCGGTCAAACTGGCTTAGCGTAATAGTGACTGGAACGTACTTGGAGCTACGTGAGCCGCAATACACCGCTCAGCTTGAACATGCGCTGGAACAACTCGAGCAGTATTCTGAATGGTGGCGAAACCCTCTGGCCCAAAGGCGCGAACAAACCAGCGATCTGTCGATTGAGACTGTGTTCTTTCGCATCGACATCGGGTCAATGAGCGGTCTCCGTACTATGCCTGAAGCGGAGTAAGAAGGGTCCAAAAGGCAGCACAAGCAGGCACAACTGTCCCTCAAAATTTTCCGGGCACTCGCGCGGATCGAGCGCGGTAAAGCCGAGCTCATCTCGCGCAACGGGCATCCGTTCGCATCCTTTTCCTACCTTGCAGTCTCGATAGCGGATTCACTGCCTACTTCTGAGACTATCGTGCCAGATGCTTAAGCTAGTTTGTCGGCTACGTTTTGTTCAACCATTTACTGCGATTATCTTTAAACGTCTAACTCCCCAGACGGAGCTGATGTCACGAATCATGACACGAGGGACGGCGGACTGATTGAAATCTCTGTTCTGCTGGTTATTGGAATCGTCGCCGCGCACTCGATTAAATCTGGCACCTCGCACTAGCAACCACCACGTC
>Ga0070698_100004103_pt1 | contig 16002 bp, 10 predicted proteins | sample KBSK1502metaG_FD_65477 | JGI IMG/M metagenome (GOLD analysis project Ga0070698, IMG submission 65477) | Corn, switchgrass and miscanthus rhizosphere microbial communities from Kellogg Biological Station, Michigan, USA - KBS K1-50-2 metaG | ecosystem: Host-associated > Plants > Roots >...
GCGACGTGGGTAGTGCTCGTGATTGCGACAATCGGGTTTATCAGAGCGCGACGTGGCGAGAAATTCCCGGCAACGGAAATTCCCAATCCTCGCTCGTTGGGATTGCTGTTTCTCGCGCTGTTGATCCTGGCAACCAGCTTGTTTTATGTCCTCGGGTTTCGCTATGGCGACCATTCTCCCTGGTATTTCATTTACCAGTACTTTCCCGGCGCCAAAGCGATCAGAGCCGTTTCCAGATACGTGATCTTTTTGGCGTTACCGATGTCGATCGCATTTGCTTTTGTGATTGATTGGGGACTGGCGTTTGCGATGCGACAGCAAACCACGTTTCGCAGACGTTTTTGACGACCGCAATACTTTTACTGGGGGGCTTAATCGTTGTTGAGCAATTCGGCTTGCCGAAGATCGGAGGCAGCGGTTACACAGTCAGTATTGAAAAGACTTACTTGCAAACACAAGCCGCCAAGCTTGCGCCGGATTGCGAAGCCTTTTATATAGCCAACGGTCCACTCGCAGCACGCAGCATGCCCGAATATCAATACGACGCGATGCTGATTTCAGCAGTCAGTGGAATCCCGACACTTAATGCTTCGAGTAGTCAGTTTCCTCCAGGGTGGGATCTCTATTCACTTCAGATTCCCGAATATGAGGACCACGTAAAAAACTGGATAAACTTGAACAAGATTTCTGGAAAGGTTTGTCAACTGGTAACCGGACCTGAAATTGACGCGTTCGACACACGCTACCCCAACCCAATCAACGATCCAAAGTTTTTCGTGCGCCAGCTCTTTCTTGATTTCAGCGGACAGGAACCGCAAGGCCCGGCTCTCCTGTCGGTCAACGAAAAGACCGCGAATTGTGCGAACAGCGTCAACCGAGATGCTTGCAGTCATGCCCAGGTAGCGCGGGACGTTTTTCTGTCCACCGGTTTTTACGAACGCGGGTTCTTCATACTGCGAATGTATGACGCCGGTTTGGGCCGCCTTCCATCGACCGCCGAATTCATGAACGAGATGGGTCGCTATCAAGAACTGCTCACTACCCTCCCGCCGGACACAGCGCAGCAGCGGATGCTGGAAGCGTTCAGTGCAAGGCTCGCTCAGGAGGGTAAAAAAATTGACCGGCCACTTTCAGAGATGGTCTACAGTGACGACTTGATTCGCAGGCTTCAGAATCGAAGTTTTGTGGCCTTGGTTTATTTCGGTTTTCTGCGGCGTGAACCGGACGAAGTTGGCTTGGTGAGCTGGACTGACTTGCTCGCGCGCCGCGGTGACACCAGCGTCGTCATCGAAGGAGTTATCACTTCGGCGGAGTATCGCCATCGTTTAGCCACGAACGAGCTCAACGCGCGCGGCAATGGCGGCAAGTAAGTCGTTTCGAACTTTTGCGGTCTCGTATCTTGAAGTGACGTAGTCGCGTCCCATTTTTCCGAGTTGCGCGCGCAATGCGTCCGCTTCGACCAATTCACTCAACGCGCCGGCGAAGCTGTCGTAGTCACGATAAATCCTGCCCGCGCCACTGTCATTCACGTGATCGGCCAGAACCTCACACGCACCATTCACAAGCACCGGCGTGTTTTGGGCCATCGCTTCTAGAGTCACGATGCTGAAGCTCTCATTTGGCGATGGCGAAACAAACAGCGTCGCTCCAGCCATTAACCTAAACTTCTCCTCCGCACTGACGAATCCTTTGAATTCAATGTCGTCATGGCGCGGCACACCCATGTCATCCTTTCCTGTAATAACCAGACGCAATTTGCTCGGATGCGATTTCTTAAACGTAATGAAGTGCTCAAAGAGCTCACGACAACCTTTATTCGGGTCGACGCGACCGGAGTAAAGCAGGTAAGGGACCGGCATCCACTGTGGCTCACGAACGGTGGTCTCGATCGCCATGGCAACCACTCTACCCGGCAAGTCACCCCAAAGTTTCTGACCTACACGCTGTTCGGCAGCAGTCAGCCATATCACTTCCCCTGCGCGACGAGCAGAGTGCCGATAAGCTGGAAGATATGCGGGCAGCTCGTCGTGCAATGTTGGGACAAAGATTGCTTTACCCGCGGGAAGCTGTTGCAGTCCGAAGTAGGTAGTCGGGTAAAGGTAAGTAATGAAGATCACGGCGCGGTAATCACACCACTTCTCGTTTATGAACTGTAGCAGCGGTTCGGAATACGGGCCTTGATGACGAATGAAGTCTTCCTGCATGGCAATGGTCCAATGCAGGTGCGAGACGGCTGTAGCGGGAACGGCGGCGGGCACTAATGGACCAAGCGATTCGACTAAGCGACGGTGCAGACCACCCCAGTAGTGACTGCGACCGATCGTTACCGGGAACCTGATCAGCTGCACGCCGTCTTTCATTTCCGCCGCCGCGGGCAGTGTGTTGGCCCATTCTGAAGTATCGATGGCGGTAGTCGTCAGCACATCCACTTCGTAGGCGCCCTTCAAGAGTTGGGCATAGTGCCAGGCAAGCGTTTCCGAACCGCCGACGATATCTTCATGACACCTTTGTACGACGATTGCGACTTTACTCATTGCAGTGTGGATATCGCTTTCAGGAATGAGCCTTCGACCTTCTCGTTGCTAAACATCGTCTCATAACGGCGCCGTCCCCTGACGCCAAGAGCGTTTCTGACGGCCGTATCCCTGACGAACAGGTCGATAGATTCCGCGACCAATGCAGGGTTCCGTTCCGTCCATGCTATGCCGGCGTTGCCCAACGTTTCCGGAATTGCAGTCGTTGCGTAAGCCGCGATCGGCAACTTCATCGACATCGCCTCGACCAGCGGCACACAAAAACCTTCGTGTTCACTGACCGTCACAAACGCATCGGCCGAAACATAATGAGCTTTCAACACCGGATCGGAAACGCCCCCGGTAAACACAACCGCCTTATTCAAACCCAACCTGTTCACCGCGCGATGCAACAGCTTTGAATAAGGGCTGAATCCCTCACCGCCTTTGCCCACAATGATCAGTTGCGACTTACTGTTACAGCCGTAATGATAATGTGCAAAGACCTCAATCAACTGATGCAGGTTCTTATGTGGCACCACCCGGCCGACAGAAAGAATATTTGTAATGCCGGAGGAATACCGCCCCAGGGTGTCCGGATCGGGAGTCGTTTTGGAGAGTTGATCGATATGGTGAAATGGCGGCACAACTAACGATCTTGATTCGTCGGCGCCGGCGGCAATGAGTTCCTGCATGCTGAATGAAGATGCAGAAAGGTAAAGTTCACATTCGGCTGCCGTCAGATCGAACAACTGCCTGCGACCAGTTTCGCACTGTTCCTGCTCGTGACTGCTGAAGCCGGCAAAGAATCTGGCCGGAGTTACGTTGTGATATCTGACGACGCGGCAGCAGCGCAATTTTTGAATCAGCTCAACTCCCTCGCGCCATCCTCTTGAGTGATGATAGATAACGATATCTGTCGGGCTTCTTAAGAATTTTTCAATCGTGGCGAGATCGGAGAGCCCGGAATGCCGGAGCGAATGACTTTCGCAGAACAGCCGCACCTCGTAACCACGTCGCTGCAACACGTCAAACATTCCCAGCGCGTCGTTACCGACGCCGTCGCCAGTGGTCAAACTCGGGCTCAAAATTGCGACTCGGGTCATGTCGTTTAGTGGCTTTGCACAAAAGTCAGCAGCCACAAAAAGGCACATAAAGCACAAAAACAATTTTCGTTTTTCATTTGTGCCTCTTGTGCCTCTTTGTGGCTGCTCAGAAACGAAATCCGGCCTCAGTGGTTACTTGCAGAAACTGCTGCTCGATGGCGCGGTTCGAAAACTTCTGCTCGTAACGTTGCGAGCCTCTCATCATCAGAGTCATGCGAGCTGTTTCATCTGCCAGCAGGAAGTCGATCGACTGGGCCATCAGGTAGGGATCTCGTTCGCTCCAGATAAGCGCGCTATCGGCAGCCGTTTCCGGAATCGCGGTCGAAGCATAAGCCACAATGGGAACTTTCATCGCCATCGCTTCCACCAGCGGCACGCAAAACCCTTCGTGTTCGCTTGTCATTAAGAATGCATCAGCCAGCAGATAATAAGCTTTCAGTTCCTCATCCGACACTTCTCCCGTAAACACGATGCGCGAGTCAATGGACCACGATTCGATCAGTTCTCGCAGCCTCGTCGTGTACTGCGCAAACGCAGCATTCTCCGCACCGACAATGAACAAACGAGCCTGTCCATTGAACTGATAGTAGTAGGTTGCAAAGGCTTCAATAACAGCCTCGTGTGCCTTATTCGGGCGCATGCCTCCGACTGTCAGCAGATTAACGCAGCCGTCGGTGTAGGTATCGACGATTTCGAGACTCGCTTTTCCCACCCGCAACTGGTCTGCCTGATTGAATGGTGGCACCACGACAGTTTTGTCTTGCTCACTGCCCGCTGCAATGAGGTCGCCTTGATTGAATGCAGACGCTGCGAGGTAAAGATCAGGATGGCAATCAACAATCTGTTTGAGTTGTGAACGTCCGTTTTCGCAAAGACTCCGATGGCGTTCACTGATGCCATCAAAGAATTCCGGCGGCGTTACGTTGTGATACTTGATGATTTTCCGGCACGCCGCCGCCTTCAGTGCGGCGAAGCCGCTGTCCCAGCCAATTGAATGGTGATAGATCAGAACATCGTCAGGTCCCTTGAGATATGACAGCGCCGCACTGGCCTCCTCGATTTCTTTGCCCGGCACGCTCGCATTATCGGCAAAGATGCGCACCTCATGATGGCGCGCGCTTAACACCCGTTGCATTGCGAGAACGTCGTTGCTCACGGCATCGGCCGCAGTGAGCGTGGGAGTAAGAATGGCAATGCGCGTCATTGTGTGTCTTTGGAGAGATCGGAAGGGGAGAGATCGGAAGGGGGGAGATCGCCAGGTTTTCGAGCCACAACCGCGTAGTTCATTGGACCGTAAAGAAAGTGGTTCAGGTGGCTGGTCAGTTGATCTTTGACGTCGATTTTAGCCGAGGCAACCGCGTGAAGTTTCAAGGTTTCCTGGCAGCGAAACCCGCGCGCTTCTAAAAGCAATTCCATTGTAGGAATCGGTATTGGATTGTGGTGTGTTGGATCGAGATAAAAATTGCAGCTGCCAACCAGGAGGTTTTCTGGATTGGGTGTTTCGAGAATTATCAGTCCGCCGGGTTTAAGCACGCGACCTACTTCGTCGAGAAATCTCACCAGCGTCTTAAGCGGGAGATGCTCGGCAAAGTGTAGGGCAGTGACGGCATTCAGGCTTTCGTCAGGCTGCTTCGCCAGATAACTCAACGCATCGCTCTCGACCACATCCAGCGACTGTGCTCTGCACTGCTCCAGCACAATGCGGTTGAGATCGATTCCACGGCTTTGCAGTCCAGCTTCGCGAAGCACTGCGAGCCATTCGCCACGTCCACAACCGACGTCTAATATTCCCGAAGTAACGCCGGCACGCTCCAGCACTGGAAGATAAACTTTTACTTCCTCTTTGACCTCTTCGGGCGTTCCGCGCAAAACGTTCTCGAGTGAAAAATAGAGTGAGTCGAGGAGATGATCGTCTTCATTCTGCCACGTCTCGATCTGACAGGGTTGCGCTGTCTCCGACAAGGACTTTCGCGCATCGTCGAGGAGAAACGAGAGTCGCGTTTCCTGTTGCGCGATACTCATCTGCGTACTTCGCAGTCGATTACTAAACTGCTCCACTTCCTGGTCGAGCTGCATCTTCAATGCTTGCAACCCGGCAGCATTACGCTGGTCGGTACTTTCGCCAGTCTCGCTTAACTCTTTTGCATGTTGATTTATTTCGTCGAGACGAGAATAGATGTCGGTCTGAGTTTGTTGCAGTGCGTTCTGGCCCTGCAGCATTTTCCCGTGTTCGTTGACCAGCGATTCGATCTGTACGCGTAGTGTGCCTTGCAGATCGTTTATCCGTGCGTGGATGGTTTCGAGTTGCCGGTGATTGAGTTCAGATTGTTTACGGCTTACTTCTGAAAAATGGTGAATAGCCTCGTTGAGGTGATTAGAGACGCGTTCGAACTGCGCCATTGTGTGTGCTTCCAATTGCCGGTGATTGGTTATGAGTACAGGCAATCGAGCTACCGTCACGACGAGACGCAGTAAGTATCCAACGACTGGTACCCGATAAAGTTTTCTATAGGCCGTCAGTCTTCCCAAACCTTTGATGGAAACGTCTGCTTTACGTCCCTCTGAAGAAAATCGCAGACTCCTGAGAATATCGACTTTGCTGTAACGGCCACTGCGCAGGTTCTTCAAGTACTGTGCAAAACCCGCATCGTCCGGCTCGCGCTGAAGGATTACCTGGTAAGCATTTCTCAGGAACGCTTCATCGTGAAAACCAAGCAGATCGCCCAGTTGATACTCTTCGCGTTTTTCTAACGCCGGCTGGAGTTTGAACGCAGGAAACGACCAGTCGCGAGCGGAGAGCAGACTGTCAAACCCCTCGGTTGTCAGTTGCCTGTAGATAGCCGGGGCGCCGTTCTGAAACGATTTGCGTTTGCGCTCTTCCGCGTGTTGGCGGATTTGGGCCATCACCGCGGCCAGATCCAGACCGTCGTCCGGGTTATTGCTCTGCTCGATGTCCATCGTAGAAAGCTAACTAATGCGCCGCGTTTGTCACTTCTTTCCCTGCGTAGCATGCAAGGCGTTTGGTGGTCACAGTCGCATCAAGATTTGCGACACCTTCTATCGGCGTTGCCGACATGATTCTAAAGAACAGACATCCGTCGAGCCAGTCAAAGCTGACACCGGCACTGCTGTGGACCGCAACACACAACGAAAAATGATCCGGCGCGAGCCAGCAGTTGAACTGAAACGTTACTTCGATTACTTCGCCTTGCTTCACTCGTGTTAACGGTACTTGCTGCAGCTCGGTATTTGTGCCGTAAACATGAATGCCATGCCGGTTTCTGATGAGGAAGCCGCAAACGACGTCGTCAAGATCCGAGTGTGCAACATAAACCACGCGAACGTTGAGCGGTTCGCCTGTCTCGACAAGTTGAGTCGGCTTAAGCGCAGTGTCGAGCAGTTCGACTTTCAGCACCTCGGCGCTTCGATCTCCATGACGATAGACGTGCGAGAGAGGTGTTGACGGCAGCTCGGCAGTTTCACTCTCTAGGGCAGGAGCCTCGACTGATTTGAGAGTTTCTTCATAAGCCTGCTCCCGAGCCATGATGATCTTTTGGTAGCGATTGAGCACGTCGGCGGGCGTGCCTTCGGCTACGAGCTTTCCGCTATTCAAGAGAACGGCGTGACTACAAAGCGCCCGAACTGCAGACGGATCGTGAGACACGAAGAGAATCGTGGTGCCGTTCTCCTGCATCTCCTTGATGCGTCGCATGCAGCGGTGCTGGAAAACGGCGTCACCAACGGCGAGAGCCTCGTCGATGATGAGTATTTGCGGTGCAGTCGCGATGGCAGTGGCGAAAGCAAGCCGAACGTACATGCCACTTGAATAAGTCTTGAGAGGCTGGTAGATGAAGTCTCCGATCTCCGCGAAGTTTTCGATTCCCGGCAACAGCCGCTCAGTGTCAGATTTTGAGATCCCCATCAACGAGGTGTTCATGAAAATGTTTTCAATACCGGTGAACTCGGTGTTGAACCCCGCTCCGAGCTCGAGCAACGCTGCGACGCGGCCATCGAGCGATACGCTTCCGTGGGTCGGCTGTAGTGTACCGGTGATGATCTGTAGCAAAGTGGATTTGCCGGAACCGTTTGGCCCGATGATTCCGGTTGTGGTGCCTGCTTCGACTTCGAAGCTGATGTCTTTGAGCGCCCAAAACTCACGATGGGCTTTCCAGCGTCCGCGCGTTAACGTCTCTTTCAAACGGTCCGCGGGCTTATCGTAGATGCGATATTGTTTGGAGACGGAGTTGACGCGTAGAGCAGTGCTCATATCTACTTTGACTCAAAGTCGGAAATCATTCTTGGATCGGGTCGGTACAGGGAGCGATAGCGACCTGGTAAAACCATGGGGTCAAAATCGTTAGAGAATATCGAAAGCTGATCACTGACCAGGTCGCTACCGCTCCCTGTACTGACCCGATCCAAGGGCGATGCTAGTTTTTTGGAACCATGTCTACTGGCTCAAGCTTTGCACCTTTGCGTCTTTGCGTGAAAGACTCTGATGGTCCGCAGCGATGGTAGCGAGATCCGACGCCACCATCTCTCGCACCAAATCGCGGAAGCTGTAGCTCGGCTCCCATCCAAACGCGTGGCGCGCTTTCGACGCATCGCCAATCAACAGATCAACTTCCGCCGGTCGGTAATATCTTTCATCCACCTTCACAAACTCGCGATAATCCAAATCCACTTCCGCAAACGCGATCTCACACAACTCACGCACGCTGTGCGTCTCTCCAGTTGCGATCACAAAGTCATCTGCATCCGGAAGCTGAAGCATCGAGTGCATCGCCTTTACGTAATCTTTCGCGTGGCCCCAATCGCGTTTTGCCTCGAGATTGCCGATCCTGAGTTCTGTAGCTAGCCCGAGCTTTATGCGCGCCACAGTGCTGGTTATCTTTCGGCTGACAAACTCAAAGCCGCGTCGCGGGCTCTCGTGGTTGAACAGAATCCCGCTGACGCAAAAGAGCCCGTACGCCTCGCGATAATTTCTGGTTAAGTGAAACCCGGCCACCTTGCTGATTCCGTACGGGCTGCGTGGTTGAAAAGACGTTGACTCTCTTTGTGGCACTTCGTTGACGTTTCCAAACATCTCACTCGAGCCCGCGAAGTAAAAACGACATTTGGGCCGTAGCTCACGGAGCGCCGCCAGCCCGTAGTGCGTGCCGTTAATGTTCATATTCATCGTGGAAAACCCGTCCGCGAAGCTTTCCGCGACGAAACTCTGCGCCGCGAGGTGATAACACTCATCAAAATCATGATTGCTGAAAATGTGAAAAATGCTTGCGTAACTCTCCAGACTGGCCGGATGCAGCTTCACATGGTCCAGAATGTGAGCGATGCGTTTGAATCTCGCTTCCGGGGCCTCGAGGGCCACTCGCCGGACGAGGCCGTGCACCTCATAACCCAAACTCAGCAGGTAATCGGCGAGGTAACTTCCATCCTGACCGGTAATCCCGGTAATTAGCGCTTTTTTCATGCGGGCTCTCCGAATATGTCCTTGTTGCGTAAAAAGGACATTACCAAATCCAGTCCCTGCTTGCGAAGCGGAGGGGTTCTGCTTAAAATGGCCGTTCTTTAACCGTCGGTGCCGGCAATAATACATTCACCTGCGTACGACGCTGCTCAGCTCCCCGAGGCATCTAATCTGCTTGTATCTGCGTCTTTTGTTGCGGAGGAATTCGTGAAGCAAGTTTTCTGGTCTTTGTGCGCCATCATTGTGGCAGCGCTTATCGGTGGCTCGCTTGCCTCCGTTTCAGCACAAGTGTCGAGTCCCACACCGGACCCTTTTACCGTTCAACTTACTTCGAGTCCGACCGCAGGATTCACTTCGTTGACGGGCGACATTAGTGCCAACGGCCGGTTTGTCGTCTTCACGTCGAATGGCGACGTCTCGACGGAAACAAACGGTAACCGTAATCCCGACGGCAATCGCGAAATCTTTTTGGCTGACTACGCGCAGCGCCGTATTTTCCAGATCACGAACACCCTGAGTCTTCCGAAGCCGCCGGCATCGCCGAGCCCGACGCCCACGCCGAGTCCGTCACCGAGTCCGACGGCAACTCCATCGCCGACTCCAACGCCACTGCCAACACCAGAAGATCGAACGAATTTGTTGGTTGAAGTCGACAATCGAGCGCCAATGATCTCGTTGGCCCCAGTACTCGTCGGCGGTGTTCGTAGTTACATTATCGTGTTCAGCTCAAATGCACCGTTCCCGGGCGCTCCAACTGGAACTGATAGTACGACCTGGCAGGCAGATGCGAACTCTGAGATTTGGATATACAGGATTCCGGCCGTGGCCGATGTGGACTTAACACTCGGCGCTGACCTGCCGTTGCAGAATCTTGAGGGAACCGCGAATTTCTTTCGAGTTACCGACACCACCGCCAGCCGTGCGCCGATCGCCGGGTCAACTACCGCATCTCCGTTTTTCGCGGACGACAATCGTGAAGCGTCGATCTCAGACGATGGGAAGATTCTCGCGTTTATTTCAACCAGAAGCTTTACGGGCGGAACCGGCAACGCGGACGCGAATCCCGAGTTGTTTCTTTACACTATCGACGGTGGCACTTTCAGACAGGTCACGAATACGCAGGATACTACTCCCGGCCTCGGGTTGATCTTTCAAACTAACCCAACCCTATCGGCCGACGGATCCGTAGTGTCTTTCTTATCGACCGGGAATATTGCTACCAGCAATGCCGCTAACACTGACAACAATGGAGAAGTGTTTGTCGCCAATGTCGGCGGCGCGATAACTATTCAGCAGGTTACTCGAACGCTGAATAATATCTCGACGGCAAATCTCTACAGTCCGGGTCGCCGGTTGAGTCGCGACGGAAAGCTGATCACCTTTGAGTCGAAGGCGACCGATCCGAAGTCGGGCACCGCCCCCAGTGGGCAGATTTTCGGAACTTTCGTTTACACGATCGCGAGTGACACATTTAATGAAGTTGGAACCAGACCGACGACGGAAAGTGACTTTATTCGCTTTCCAACGTTCACTGATTACAACTCGTCTTTGTCCCCATCAAGTTTAGTATTTACTTCTTTCCTGAACTTCCGAGCTGATGGGACGATAGTGCCTTCGACAACGACTAATGAAGGGCTGAACCTCGATAGGTCGTCGGAGCTGTTTTTGACACAAGTTCCGGTTGCAACTTCAAATACTTTTGTGCGCCTGACGAACGTCACTAATTTCGCGAGTGTCGGCGGTACGAGGGCGATGGCCAGCGAAACTCACAAGCGGATCGCGTTTTCACTCGGTGGCGCAGAACTCGGTGGTGGTAATACAGACGCGGGCACGGAAGTCTTTTACTTGCTGACGCCGATAATCACTGCCACGTCGTCAGAGGCGCTTTCGTTCTTTACCGGCGCCAGCGTCATGCCCGTTGCAACTGCTACTCCGGTTCCCAGTCCCATACCGAGTCCGACGCCAACGCCCAGTCCCGTGCCGGGCCAGCCAATCGGTGTGGCGCCGGGAGAGTTAACGATTGTTCGTGCGAACGTCGCACTGGCGCCGTCAAATGCCGCGACCACTGGAATTGTTGAAGAAGGCAAAAGAAGTCCCGCGTTACCAGTAGAGTTGAACGGTGTTTCAGTCTCGGTTGGCGGCGGCGCTGCCGGACTGTACTTCGTCAGCGACACCGACAAGCAGATCAATTTCGTCGTGCCACCCGGCTTGCCGGGAGGACCGACAATAGTCGCGATCAATCTGCTGAATGCCGGCGCAAACAGCGATACATTGTTCCGCGGCCTGCTGCAAATTAACAACGCACAACCTGACATATTCACTACAGCAAACGGGCCTGGCGGAAGGGCCGCTGCCATGACAACAGCGGGCCTTGTGGAACCGTTCAATGTCACAACTGACGGCAACGCCACGGTCATCTCGCTAAGTGTGACTGGAGTGCGCCTTGTCGCCCCGGGGGAAGTCACCGTTACAGTTGGCACTACCGCTATCAATGGAACTGCGATCGTTTCGGTTCGACCCAACACGAAGATGCCCGGTTTTGACATCATCGACTTCGCCCTGCCTGCCTCGCTGGCAGGCGCGGGAGACGTTCCGATACAAGTGACGGTTACAAAATCATTGCTGACGACGGTGAGTAGACCAGCCGACACCGCACCGCACATAACGATTAATTAATCCGAGTTTTCTGGCCTGCGAAGGGCGGCCACGGAGGGCCGCCCCTACTGTACGCTCCGCAGGGCTCTGATAAATCGAATATCTCGGAACGAACTGTAGGGGCGGCCCTCCGTGGCCGCCCTTGCTGTATTTTTGAGGATCTTCGCCGCCAAACCGTGGTACCATGCCCCGGCTGGCCGCTCCCCTGTCCCAGCGTCCGCGCTTTACTAGTTCGACGTAACTCGACCTCGCCAGGGAAGTTCTAAAATGCAGTATCTGGTCGGTATCATTGCAAGTGTGGCAATGTTGTTGACTCTCGGTTCGAGAGAGCGACTCGAGATCCGCGATTCATTCGAGTTTGAACCCTCAGCCCAAACAGCACGCAAGATCAAATGGCCCAGGAAGACTATCGAGGTCTCACTCTCGACTTCGCTGATGTCGCCGGGCGCAAACATCAAACCCGATAGCGATGTTGTCGGCGCTGCTCGTCGCGCGCTTGCTCGCTGGTCCAGTCTGTCGAACATCAACTTTGTCGTTACCTGGTCGCAGGCGACTTCGATCAGTCCGGCCGATGCAGGCGACGGCGTGAATCTCCTGACTATCGCCTCGACACCGGAAAACGAAACCTTTAATTCCGCTGCGACCACCGGACGAACACGCGTCTTCTTCGATCCCGAAACCGGCAACATTGCCGAAGCAGACATCAGCATCAATCCACGACCAAAGTCCGAAGACGGAACTGAGCTGCAGTTTTCCACTGACGGCACGCCGGGCACATACGATCTCGAAGCCACCTTCACGCATGAGATTGGACACTTGCTTGGTTTGGACCACTCGGCAGTCTTGTCGTCGACGATGCAGGCACGCCAGGCTTACAACGGAACCTTCGGCTTGCCCGCTTTGACCGAACGCACGCTGAGTGAAGACGACCGGCAGAAAGTTCTCAGTTTGTATGGTTCGAAACAGACATCCGGACGGATCGAAGGACGGCTAATCGATAACCGCACGGCCGGCGCGTTGACTGCGCTCAACGGGGTGAACGTTTGGGCTGAGAATGTTGTTAACGGGCGAGTAATTGCGAGTGACGTTACGGCGGAGGATGGTACCTATCAACTCGAAGGTCTTACGCCCGGCCAGTATCGCGTGATTGTTTCCTCGGCTGACGGCACGACACAGAGGCTGCGCAGCTTCGAGCTCTCGAATCAGGTTTTCGTCAAAGCAGATGCGTCAACGCCACTGAACTCGAGTTTGGTGCCGCAGCAGGCCTCGGCGCTCACTCCAAAAGTAATCGGACTCAACGCGGAGCTTTCGACGGTGGCGTTGCCACTCGCGCCTGGCAAACGCGTGAAGATCTATTTCGGTGGAGATGGAGTCGATCAGGTGCCGGGCACGAGCATCAGCGTCAACTCACCTTACTTCACCGTCGATCCCGCGACACTCGCGCGCGAACAGATTGCGGCGCCATATCCAATCGTTAGTGTTGAGTTGACGGTTGCGCCGAACGCTCCGTTTGGCGATTACACGTTGCGTCTCCAATCAAACTCCGGCGAGATCGCTTACGTCCCGGGCGCGATCACGATCGATCCGGGAGTGACTTTCCCGGTTGCGAATCCGGTGGATGATTCTCGTTTCTTTATCGCGCAGCAGTACGCGGATCTGATTGGTCGCGATCCTGATCAAACGACTGTCGATCGTCTGATGGCGCAGATCAACGCGTGCAATTCTCGCAGCGATTGTGTGCGCTCACGGCGAGTTGAGATCTCGACCAATTTGCTGGTTGAGAATGAACTTCCGGCGACGGGCGTGTTTGTGTACGGTTTGTATTCCGCTGCTTTCGCCAGGCTGCCGCGATTCATGGAGCTGGAAACCGATCGCTCCGTGGCTGTGAATCACAAGGGGGAAGTGGAAGCTGTTCGCCTGGCCCTCGCGAGTGCGTTTGTGGAGCGAGCCGAGTTCAAACGTAAGTTTCCGGCCACTATGAAGCCGGCGGAGTTTGTCGATTCAATCCTGGCGACGGTGGTCCAGACAACCGGTATCGATTTCAGCTCGGATCGGAGTTTGTTGATCAGCTTGCTCGACGATGCGGCGAATGGTCGTGCGATGGTTTTGACGCGCATCGCTTCGGATCAGCGTGTGGTGGATGCCAATTACAACCAGGCGTTGGTGCTCTTCCAGTATTTCACTTACCTGCGACGCAGTCCGGATGATGCAGGATACAACGCCTGGGTCAACACGCTGAAGACCAAGCCCCTTCGCGATCCCGAAGCCGCCCGTTCCCTCGTTTGCAATTTCCTTCACTCCGCCGAGTATCAAAATCGCTTCGGCATGGTCGCCACTCACCACAGCCGCGAGTGTAACTAGCCACGGATTTACACGGATTTGCACGGATAGAAAAAGTTCTGATCCGTGTCGATCCGTGTTAATCCGTGGCTAGTGTTATATTGACTTCGCTTGAAGAAAAGTCTACTCGCGTATCTCATCTGTCCATCGTGTGAAGGAGCTTTGGATCTCTCGGTCGCAAAGACCGATGCTGAAGAGATCATGGAGGGTGAGCTGCGTTGTTTGAGCTGCTCGTCCGCGTTTCCCATACGTTCCGGAATTCCGCGTTTCGCGAGTCTCGACCACGTCGAGAGCGACAAACTCGCTACCGCCACAAATTTCGGGTGGCAATGGCAACACTTCACACAGGAAGACGAGCGCTACGCCGAACAGTTTCTCGGCTGGATCGCGCCCGTCACTCCCGAGTTCTTTCGCGACAAGGTTGTGCTCGAAGGTGGCTGCGGCAAGGGCCGGCACACGCAACTCGCCGCAGGCTGGGGCGCACGTGAGATCATCGGTATCGATCTGAGCGCCGCGGTTGAAACAGCTTTCGCAGCCACGCGCTCGCTGCCCAATGCACACATCGTTCAGGCTGATATCTATCATCTGCCGGTTGCCCGAACGTTTGACTACGCGTTCTCAGTCGGCGTTTTGCACCACCTCCCGGATCCTCGTGGCGGATTTTTGTCGCTGGCGTCAAAGGTAAAGCCAGGTGGTCATATCTCAGCCTGGATTTATGGAGCGGAGAATAACGAATGGATCACGCGCTGGGTAAATCCCGTGCGCGAGAAGATCACGTCGCGCATCGATCGACGTGCACTCCTGCAATTGTCAAAGCTCCCGACGGCGTGTATGTATCTCGCAACGAAGATCGTTTATGGACCACTAAACCGCAGTGGCTCGTCGCTGGCTCGGCGTCTTTTTTACAACGACTACCTCAACTCAATTTCAAGCTTTGGCTGGCGCGAGCAGCACACGATCGTTTTCGATCATCTCACTGCGCCGACGGCTTTCTACATTTCGCGTGAGGACTTCGAAGCGTGGTGGCGCGATATTAACGCGCGCGCTGTCGAGATTAGCTGGCACAATAAGAACAGTTGGCGTGGCCGGGGAATGGTTGAATGATGCAATCGACCACACATCGCGACGTCTGGCGGCCGCTCCTGCAGCTCCCGGCGCGAGCGGAGCTGATCTTTTCGTTTGCGAAGCGCGAATTGCTGGCTCGTTACAAAGGCTCGGCGCTCGGCATCGCCTGGGCCGTGCTCACACCCGTAGTGATGATCGCGATCTTCACGTTTATCTTCGCCGGCATTTTCGGAGCACGTTTCGGCGCCAATGATTCTCACTGGGACTACGCGCTTTATCTCTTTTGTGGTCTGTTGCCGTGGACGATGTTTCAGGAGTCGGTGCAGCAATCAGCCAACACGATCGTGGTCCACTCCAATCTCGTCAAAAGAGTTGTCTTCCCACTTGAGGCATTGCCGGCAGCGCAGGTGTTCGCGGCACTGGGTAGTCAACTCTTCGGAACGGTTGCTTTACTGATCGCAACGATCATCATCCGGCAGCGTCTGGAACCTACTGGCCTCTGGTTAGTCGTCCTGCTTATCCCGCAACTGCTGTTTGCTCTCGGCGCCGCCTGGCTTGTGGCCTCGCTCGGAGTCTTTCTCCGCGACATCACGCAGGGAATTATGTTGTTGCTGATGGCGTGGATGTACCTGACGCCGATAATCTATCCGGAATCGATCGTCCCGCCGCGTTTCCGCACCTTCATCAACTTCAATCCCTTCACTTCACTGATTCGCAGTTACCGTCGCATCTTCCTCGACGGCGCCGCCCCCGACTGGCGTGGCCTCCTCTATTTCACCACCTTCGCCCTTTTAATCTTCATCTTCGGCTACTGGTGGTTCGCCCGCACCCGCAAGAGCTTCGCCGACGTCGT
>Ga0070698_100004104_pt1 | contig 16000 bp, 17 predicted proteins | sample KBSK1502metaG_FD_65477 | JGI IMG/M metagenome (GOLD analysis project Ga0070698, IMG submission 65477) | Corn, switchgrass and miscanthus rhizosphere microbial communities from Kellogg Biological Station, Michigan, USA - KBS K1-50-2 metaG | ecosystem: Host-associated > Plants > Roots >...
GAAAAATTCTCATTGCGCAATCTTCTTGCCAACTATATTTATCATAATAAATACAAAAGGCTCCGCAGTGGGAGCCTTTTGTATCATTTAGGTTCGATATTGCCGTTCGCGTCAGTCGATTCATCATCTCCTGGCTTATCATTGCCAAGGCCATCACGAAAGGCTTTTATACCTTTCCCGAGTTCACCTGCAATTTTGCCGATGCGCCCCGGGCCAAAGAGCAGCAATACGATTACAAGAATGACGATCAATTCCGCGCCGCGTGGTAGTCCAAGCATGTGAGACTCCTTTACTAAACTTCCTGTCTATCCTACCACAATCGCAGACGGTTGACTATACCTATAATTCGCGGCGATACAGCAGGCCCTCGATGAAGCGCAGGGCCCGTCGTACAAATGAGCGCAAACGACCAATTGCACGATACTGTCCTGGACGCACGTGTCCCTTGCTTGGGATTGGCCCGGTCCATTGCGCGGCCAGGGCGCCCCATGTGAGCCCCGCGCCAAAACCTACCATCACAAGCTTATCGCCTGCTTGTATCTGTCCTTTTTCCAAGGCTTCCACCATTGCGATCGGGATGGATGCGGTGGAGGTGTTGCCATAGCGTTCGAGGTTCACGATGAAACGGTCCATTGGCAATTTGAGGCCGCGTGCCGCCGCTTCAATGATCCGGATGTTGGCCTGGTGTGGAACGATCCAGCGGATGTCATCGAGAGTTAATCCCGCCGCGCTGAGGGCCTCATGCGTGGCCGAAGCCATCACACGCGTAGCGAAGCGGAAGACTTCCTTGCCATCCATTTGAATGAAATGCCTGCCTTCGTGAACTGTCGTTTCAGTAGCAGGATACCGGCTTCCGCCACCTTCAATGCTGAGCAGATCGCCTCCGGAACCGTCTGAATGCATGACAGCCGAAAGAACCCCACCTGGTTGATCACTGGCTTGCAGTACGAATGCGCCAGCTCCATCTCCAAAAAGGATGCAGGTGTTGCGGTCCTTCCAATTCACAAAACGTGAGAGCGTTTCAGAGCCAACTATCAGAGCGCTCTTTATCGATCCACTGCGGATGGCCTGGGCGCCCATGTTCAGCGCGTAAATAAATCCGGAGCAGGCCGCCAGCAGGTCGAATGCGCCCGCCTTTGAGGCGCCCAATTGATCTTGTATCAAACAGGCTGTTGCAGGGAAGATATATTCCGGCGAAGAGGAGGTGCAAATGATCAGGTCCAGATCGGTTGGGCGCAGGTTTGCAACTTTGAGTGCGTTTATCGAAGCTTCAATGCCCAACGTGGAAGGAAAATCATGCTCGCGCGCCACGCGTCGTTCACGGATCCCGGTTCGTTCCCGTATCCAGGCGTCGTTCGTATCCACCATCTTTGATATCGCGTCGTTCGTCAGAATCGCCTCAGGGACGGCCATCCCCCACCCTGTTATATGTGCATACGGCATAACATGCTCCTAACAGCACTGGATTAACACAGGCTCGACCCAGTGAATTATTTCATTCTTCGAAACGGCTGAATATCAACGTCGCGTTGTGGCCGCCAAAGCCAAATGAGTTGGACATGATATGGCGCGGTGAGGCTTTGCGCGGCTGGTTCGGAACATAATCCAGGTCACATTCCGGGTCGGGTGTTTGATAGTTAATGGTGGGAGGCAAAATCCCTTCGCGCATTGCCATAATACTGAATACCGCTTCCACAGCACCAGAGGCACCCAATAAATGCCCAGTCATAGATTTGGTGGAGGAAACAGGGATCGCATAAGCCTGTTCCCCAAATACAGTTTTGATAGCGGCTGTTTCGCTTTTATCATTTAGCGGCGTGGAGGTTCCGTGTGCATTGATATAACCAATATCATTCACATTCAAGTTCGCGTTCTCCAAAGCCAGCTTCATGGACATTGCCGCGCCTGCGCCATTTTCTGCAGGAGCCGAAATATGATGCGCGTCGTCCGTGGTCCCATACCCGTTAAGTTCAGCAAGGATATTTGCGCCGCGCGCCTGTGCATGTTCAAGCGATTCCAAAATAAGGATTCCCGCGCCTTCGCCCATCAAAAAGCCATCGCGCTCCCTATCAAATGGACGCGAGGCCGTCTGAGGATCCTCATTGCGTGTGGAAAGCGCACCCATCACGTTCATCCCAGCCATGGCAACAGACACAAGCGCGGCCTCCGAGCCACCCGCGATCATTACATCTGCTGAGCCGCGCCGGATCGTTTCAACAGCATCCCCAATCGCATTGTTCCCGGATGCGCAAGCGGTTGCAATGGCCATATTAGGGCCGCGGGCTCCCACACGGATGGCAAGCATGCCAGCCGCGCTATCAGAGATCATCATCGGGATGAGGAATGGACTCACGCGGTCCGCGCCGCGTTCGCGTAGCACATCTGCCTGGTCCAATAATGTACCGATCCCACCGATGCCTGTGCCGATCAAAATGCCGACGCGGTCGCGATTCGCCTCGTCAATTTTCAAACCAGATTGCTCAAGCGCCTCCAATGTTGCAACGGTCGCAAACTGTGTAAAGCGGTCCATTTTTCGCGCCTCGCGCTGGCCAAACAAAGCCACCGCATCAAAACCTTTCACTTCTGCCGCAAAGCGCGTCTTATGCTTGCTGGCGTCAAAAAGCGTGATCATACCTGAGCCCGACTTGCCAGCTAAAATGGCAGACCATGTATCCGCTACATTATTCCCTACAGGGCTGATACATCCCATCCCTGTGACAACTACTCGTCTTCTCATAAATAAGTCTCCTCGTAAGCTTGCAGGCAAACCTCATCCCGTCCCGCAAGTTCTAGGCTGTTATAACACACCCCATTGAGATTGGACGCGCCAACACAATCCAGTATTACAGGGTCTGCAATGTCTTCCAGGCCTGTTGAATATGCATTCTGTCGTGATCTGCAATAAAATTCGTCACTTCGAGAAAATTTGTTGGGCCGAAAATTGCATGGCGCGCCTTGCGTGACCATATTTCGCCATCTGAATTCATCAATTTATCTAAATTCGTAAGCCGTGCAGACGCAAAGTCCGCCAGTGCCAGTGGGCCATCTACATTCAAATATTCACGTTCGTTTGCCCAAACGCCCGTATCTGGCCGCGGAATGAATGCGCCCTGCCGTTTCAGCATCAAGTCTAGCTGCAATTGATTGATCTCAATTTCAGTATCGCGCAGATGGCAGACAATTTCGTTCAACGCCCAATCATCACGAGTCGGTTCGTGCCGCCACTCTTCCTTTGTTAAAGAGGACGACAGGCTTCGTAACACAGCCGGCGTGGAGATCATAATTCCCAAAATTGCTTCGCGGGACTTGTAAGATGGCTCCAGCGTGGATAAATTAACGGATTCAAGCCACGGACGCAGATCTGCCAGTTTGCCGCGCCCCGCTTCAAATCCCGGACTGGAAGCGGATTCGCCATCTATCCAATATGTTTTCAGCCCCAACCGATGCGCGGGGAGCAAATCGCGTTGCACGTCATTCCCAACCATCAGCACGGGGCCATCAGGCCAGCCAAGCCTTCCCAGTATTTCGGCGTAATAAGCGGGATGTGACTTGCTAAAGTGAAAATGTTCGAACGTGGAGATCAACTCCAGCTTTTCGGGGTCAAGACCAGCCCAACGGATGCGATGATACGTGGCTTTGCGCGGAAAGAATGGATCGGTTGCGATAGCAACTCTGAAACCACAAGACAAAGCCCATTCGATAAGTGGAGCAGCCGCAGGTCTGGCTTTGGTGTGCTCCGCAAGTTTCGGAAAAACTTCATCATAAAAATTTTCAAAGACATCCAGCAATTCACCCTTGGGAATGCCAAGCTTTTGGTAAAAATCCGCTTCGAAAACTTCCTGCAAAGTACGCGTGGGGTCTTCGCTTTCATTCATCAATCTCATGCCATGAATAAGAGCGTGCAACATTACATCCTCGGAAACGCGGCCAGCCAAGTGGCTGACTAACGCTTGAAAATATGCAGGAATAAACGCTTCCAAATTTGTGTCTAGCAGGGTGTCATCAAGGTCAAATAATAATGTTAAAGACATTACGTGATCGGCTTTCCATCGATTTAATTTCCCCTTAAGAGATTGTTAGGATTTTATTTCAAACTTGAACGGCAGGGTATGACATTCCCCACAGCCTATTTGAGGTTCCGGGACTGGCTTTTTAGACTTCTCGCAATAAGCATTCACTTGTACACGGCGCAGGAACGCGGCCGAAAACGGACGTCCAACCTTTGGACGCAATTGCATGAACTCACACGCATTTGCCCGCGCGATCTCAGGCACCGGGCAAGATTTGCACAAGTCGCGCGTCCATTCCTGCCCGGCAGCTTTGAGCAGGCGACATTCTTCCATGTTGCGGCCGCGGAAGTAATCACCATAAAAATGAGGGCATTCAGTACCAGCAGGAGTTTTCATGCTTGAATTATAGGTTAATTTGATAAATAAATGATGAGCGAGCAGCCGGAGTTATTACCAAAGCCACCCGCTCAATATATCAACGAAATACGCCGCCAAGAATGGCAGCTCGAGCGAAATTAGACACGGGTAACGTATTCGCCCGTTTCTGTATTCACCTTGATGGTGTCGCCCACTTTCACAAACTGCGGACAGTTCACCATCAGGCCTGTTTCAGTTTTTACACGCTTTGTAACGCCAGTGGCAGTATCGCCGCGGATGGCATTTTCTGCCTCCACAACTTTCAAATCCACGGATGACGGGAATTCAACATCCAGTGGTGCGCCTTTATAGAAAGTTAATTTAACTTCCATGCCTTCCTTAAGATATAAAGCATCATCACCAAGCATCTCGGCTTTAAGAGCAGGCTGTTCGAAAGTTTCGTTATCCATGAAATGATAAAAATCACCATCGGTATAAAGATACGCGACATTATGGAAATCCAGGCTGACATCCTGAACTGACAGACCCGAGTTAAAAGTCCGTTCGATATTTGCCCCGGTCAGAAGATTGCGGGCTCTCACGCGGATGTTTGCATTGCCGCGGCCGGTCTTGTTGTGGCTGTAATCCAACACTTTGTAGAGACTGCCATCCATTTCGAAGGTGACGCCTTTGCGGAGTTCGTTTACATCTATCATTTCTTTCCTCTATAAATTTTATTTCGCCCTCACCCGATCCCCCATTTGGAGATAAAAGGATGTGAAGCGCCGGGATTATACTACAAGAGATTTGCGAGTGGAGCTCAGTGTGTTTTCTCTGAAGCCTGGTCATCCTGAAGAAGTTGTACGGCATGCGACAAGACAGGCAGGATTACCTGCAAATTTTCGACTGCACCTTTGGGGCTTCCGGGCAGGTTAATAATTAGTGTTTTTTTTCGAATGCCTGTCACGATCCTGGATAACATGGCATGTGGAGTAATTTTCAGGCTGGTGGCCCGCATCGCTTCGCTGAGGCCGGGCGCCTCCCGTTCGATGATTGCGCGTGTTGCTTCTGGTGTCACATCACGCGGAGAAAAGCCTGTACCGCCAGTGGTGAGAATGACATCCAATTCGGCGCTGTCTGCCCAGTTGACCAATATTTCGCGGATGGCAGATTCCTCGTCGGGGAGGAGGGATTGCTTTGCGACCGACCAACCTTCGGCCCGGATAAGATGCGCAAGGGCGGGTCCGGATGAATCAGCGCGTTCGCCGCGTGAGGAACGGTCGGAGAGAGTCAAAATTCCAAATCGAAGGGTCATTGCAGTTCTTTTCCAAATATATGAACCTGGTCCATTTGTTGCCAACCGCGCTGCAGGTAATAATCCTCAACTTCAGAATTATCAACGGTCACCAGTAAATAACATTTCAGGCAACCTTTGGCGCGCAGCCTGGACTCCACTTCATCCATTAAACGAGACCCAACTCCATGTCCCCGAAAAGAGGGCGAAACTGCAAGATGGTAAATAAGACCGCGCCGACCATCGAAACCGCCGATGACTGAACCAATAATATTGCCAGCCGACTCGGCGACCAGGAACAGATCTGGGTCACGCTCAAGTTTCTTTCCGATCTCGGCCAAAGTATCTGAACGCCCCACATGCACCCCTTTTTCGATTGCCAGCCACAATTCAAAGACTTGCTTGTAATCTTCAGGGAAGCGGAACTCGTGAATTTGAACGGATGGTTGGATCACGTTTACTGAATTATTGTTTCAACATATTGAGCAGATCATCGGGCATAAAGGGCTTAAGCAGAAACCCGCTTGCACCGCGACTGAGACACTCGTCGCGCATATTAAGACCAGAAGTCATCACCACGCGAATATTGGCGAAATCGTCATTTTTTCGGATCGATTCGAGGATTTGCAATCCGTTCTTTCCACCCAGATGCACATCCATAAAAATGGCATCCGGCATTTCCTGACGAACCATACTCGGCACATCTGCATTAACATCCACTGCCACCACTTCAAAGCCTTCCATTTTGAGGAGGGTCTTTAAGAGGGAGATCATGGTTGCATCATCTTCAGCTAGAAGTATTTTTGCCATTGACTTTCGTTTTCCTCGCTGCGGGTTTTTTCTTTTTTGTCGCCTTTGACCGGGATGATTTAGTCTTGGTTTCAAGTGCCGCTTCCAGCACATCATCCATTGATTCCGCGAAAACAAATTTCATGGCCTTTTTGATCTCATCCGGCACATCGTCGATATCCGGCTTGTTTCGCTTTGGAAGGATGATTGTTCGCAAACCATTACGGTGTGCAGCAAGGATCTTCTCCTTGACGCCGCCGATTGGGAGCACCTGCCCTCTCAGCGTGATCTCGCCAGTCATACCGACCTGAGGTTTGACCCTGCGCCCCGACACAAGTGACACAATAGCGGTCGCCATTGTAACGCCGGCAGATGGACCATCTTTTGGCTGTGCGCCCGCTGGAATATGCATATGAAAATCGGATCTGTTGAAGAATTCTGAGTCAATATTGAGCTGCTTGGCCCGTGAACGAACATAGGATAATGCAGCGCGCGCTGATTCATTCATCACGTTCCCGACCGACCCCGTAACCTGAAAGCCTTTGCTGCCTGGCATGCTGGTCGCTTCCACGAATAACACGTCGCCACCATAGGGCGTCCATGCCAGGCCAGGTACAACGCCGGGAATTGACATGCGCTGGCTAAGTTCCTCTGTGCTCTGAAAGATCGGGTGATCCAGATGTTCCTCAACCAGTTCAGGTGTTATCTTTGTTTTCTTCAGTTTGCCTTCGGCGATGCGCGTGCCCACCTTGCGACACACTGCACCGATCTTGCGCTCCAAATTCCGAACGCCTGCCTCGCGTGTATATTCGCGGATCAGCTTCTTCAAAGCATCGTCTGTAAAAGTAATCTCACCTTCGCGCAGACTGTTCTCACGGATCTGACGCGGAATTAGATAGCCCTTGGCAATCGCAATCTTTTCATTTTCTGTATAACCTGAAAGATAAATGATCTCCATACGGTCGCGTAAGGGTCCAGGAATAGTCTCAAGCGTATTAGCAGTTGTCACAAAGAAGACCTGCGAAAGGTCGTAGGCAACTTCGAGGTAATTATCGCGAAATTCACTGTTCTGTTCGGGGTCAAGTACTTCAAGCAGTGCAGACGCGGGGTCACCATGAAAGTCGAAAGTGAGCTTGTCGATTTCATCAAGCATAAAGACGGGGTTCTTCGACTCGATGCGCCTTAATGATTGCAGGATGCGCCCAGGCATTGAGCCAATATACGTGCGCCGATGGCCGCGGATCTCCGCTTCGTCGCGCACTCCACCCAGGGAGGCCCGCACGAACTTTCGCCCCATGGCGTGCGCGATCGATTGCCCCAGGGAGGTTTTCCCGACCCCAGGCGGACCCACAAAGCAAAGGATCACCCCTTCGCGTTCGCGCCGTATTTTATCTTCAGAAGGTGCCCTGGCTTCATCCTTGCGATCCAAGCGCAATTTCCGTATGGCAAGAAATTCCAAAATGCGTTCTTTAACATCCTGCAACCCAAAATGATCCTTATCAAGGATCTCGCGGGCGTGTGCAATTTCAAGATTATCCGCGGTAGATTTAGCCCACGGTATTGAAACCAGCCAATCCAAATAGGTGCGGATGACGCCATATTCCGCCGCGGCTGTCGGCAAACGTGACAAACGTTCCAACTCACGTTTGGCCTGCTTCTCGGCTTCTTCGGGCATCTTCGCCTCTTCGATCTTCCTGCGAAAATCCTCCGTCTCTACCGCCTGCTCATCCCGTTCACCCAGTTCCTTCTGGATGGCTTTCATCTGCTCACGCAGAAAATACTCACGTTGAACTTTTTCGATCTCGCCGCGCGCCTCATTTTGGATCTTTTGCCCCAGCTGCAAAACCTCCGCTTCACGCACCAGCAAACCGATCAACTTCTTGAGTTTCTCCGCTACAGAATCAAGCTCAAGGATTCCCTGTGAATCCTTTATGTCCATGCGCTGAAAATTTGCTATCGTATAAGCCGTTTGTAGTGGATCTTCCACTGAAGTAATTGAACTTGCCAGTTCCTCGGGGAAGGAGGGGATCATCTGGGTGATCTGCTGGAATTGATCGCGGGCGTTGCGAGCCAGTGCGTCCATTTCAAGGCCCGCTTCCACCACTTCAGATGCAAGTTCGATACGTGCCTTAAGATAGGGTTCCTCAGACACGAACTCGCCAAGCCTGAAACGCGCCATGCCCTGCACCAGCAGACGGATCGTACCATCTGGCGCGCGCAACAGACGATGGACAGTGGCAATCGTCCCAACTCGATAAAGATCCGCTGGACCGGGCGATTCAAGTTCCGGATTTATAGCGGCCACCAGACCCACAAGCTTGTCTCCACCCACAACCTCATCCACCAACTTGATCGAGCGCGGCTGACCCACGGTCAACGGGACCGCAGTTTGAGGATAGACTACCACACCGCGCAGTGGAAGGATGGGAAGAATATCTGGATATTTGGTTGCATTGGATGTTTCAGGGGAACCGGACCCGGCTGCATCCGAATCCTGTTTCAGAAAGCGTGAAAACATGGATGGCATCATCATGGACAACAGTTCATTGTCATCTTCGCCCATCCATTGAAAAAGTTCATTCAAACCGGAGTGCCAGCGTGAAGCAGGCATAAATCTTATTCAACCTCTATTTGTTTTGCGTTTGCTCTGGGCAGATTTATCGTTAAAAATCCATCTTTGTATTCAGCAATTGCTTTTTCCACATTTATGGGGGCAGGCACTTCAATGGCAATTTCGAATTTCCCGGACCTGATCTCCATTTGATGATACGCACGCCGCTCATTTAGATCTGATCGATTCCCGCTGATCATCAGAATATTATTCTCAATGGCCACTTCAAAATCCTCCTCACGCATCCCGGCGATCTCCATTTTTACGACGAAGCCATCTTCGATTTCGTAGAGGTCCGTCGGCGGGGTCCAAACACTCGAACGTACCTGCCAACTGATGGTATGGAAAATCTCACGACGCGTTTCCAAAATAGCGGGAATTGACTTACGAACGACGGTGGGCATGAAATTTCTCCTTGGTCAAAATCTGCTCTTACAGCAGGTGCAGCGCCCCTGGCGGGATTCGAACCCACAACAGACAGCTTAGAAGGCTGGCGCTCTGTCCATTGAGCTACAGGGGCAATCATGGTAATTGTATTACGTCCTTGCAAAGAAGGCAAATCACTCCCCGCCTCTCCGTTTTATGTTCAACTACTGAAAGGCTTTATTCCCTTATAAACCCGCGCGCCTGCCAATGTACGCAAAATGATCTCAGGCGGACGATTAAGTTTCGCCCCAAGTTCACCCGAAGACAGTGGAATGTTTCCATTGGAGACAAAAAGCCGGAACACGGCTTCAACCAATGCAGTTTGATTTGTCAGAAAATCGGGCTGTTTCACACAATGGGTCATCAATGCATTTTGAACGCCTTCGACTGGTTTCACCTCAGCCGTTTTTGGATCCACCCAATCGATCGTTTCTCCTTCATCCACGTTTGCAAAAGCATCCTGATGCTCGGGACACAGAAGCGATCGCAGGTATACATGCCAATCGCGTTCATTCTTTTTCCACCAGGCAAAATCGATATGAAACGGAGTATCCACCGTCGGCTTGACCAGGCTGAATCGTTTTGCTTCTGCCATTATTTCTCCGACTCATTCAAACGGAAATGTAGATCACCCACGTGCGAAAATTCCGGTCGACTCGAAAGCAACGCGAACAACGGCGCGGGGGGAACACGCCTGACAATATTTACAGCGGAATATAACTCCTGCGCATGGACGTGTCCCTGAGGCGTTAACTTGGACATTTCACGAATCATATTCGCTAACAGCTTATCGAACGGGCGTTTCTTTTCCTGTACCCAGAGTTGATCTACTGCTTCGTAGGATGGGATTGCAAATGCCATGCGGTCATTGAACTCCGCCGAAATGGACTGTTTCAACATGGCAAATACCACGCCTCCATCCGCGCCGACGATGACCGTGCGCACCCAATCCTTCGTCGCACGATAAGTTCGCGCTTCAATGATGACTTCACCCGGCTGCTCGCCCCGGCGAATACGCACCAAACTACCGGGCATTAATTCATTTGCCTTATACCAATCAAGCAACCCAGACACATATCCATGTTCGCGCACAACCCAGCCAGGCATCTTCTGTTTCGTTTTGCCATCCACCAACGTAAAACGTACACGCGGCGATTCATGTGCAGTTGGGAAGAGCGGGCTGACCCGCGCGGAGATGGGCAACGTCCCGGCGCGCAGATGTGGATAGATCAACGCCAGCGTAACTTCCTTGACGTTGACGTCTGGTTCTGTCGTAATATCGCTTAGTTCGTCATCCAACTGCGCTTCAAGAGCAAGCATTTGTGAACTAAGCAGAGAGCGGTCATGTTCGATAGGTGCGTAATCGAGAAAGTTTGGTACTTCCCGCACCTCTTCAGGCTCAAGGCGATGCAGGCACCACAAAACCTCGCCCGCGGGCCCCACTTCATCAAATCTCTTATCCTCCTGCAGTGCAAGGTTAAGCGAAAATTCTGCAAGTTTTGGATTTGACCCGCCTGGAAGCGCCACATCTTTCATCAAAGCGGATGTAGGAAGCGGTTCACCGCCGGACATATCCAGGACGGCTTCCGCTAAATTAAGGTGCCCAACATTGACGTCAACGAGTAGGGCGCGCGGGAACCAGCGACCTGCGATGCGCACTAGTTCATCATCCTGCTGGAAGGCAGATTCGATATTCTTTTCGAGTGCACGTCCGTGGGCCCGCAAAATGGATTCAGCGTCGAACCCATCATCTTCAACGGGAGCCGGTTCATCGTTCAGGATATGATGCGGAAGGTTGGAGGCAAAGAGTCGCGCTGAGCCACCTTCCATCTCAACAGTCAGAACATCAAACTCACCGATTTCGGGGTTGACGCCTGCGCGTGAAGCAGTAACCCGGCCATGCCGCCAATCCAGCGCGGGGAAGATAATTTCGTCGCCCACCTGATAAGATTCTTTTGGAAGGTAAGTGCGGCCCGCGGCCTCGCGCCGCTGTTGGACCGCGAGACGCTCGGAACGAATGCGCTCATTGACGAATACCATAACGAGCTCGCGCACTGTTAACGGAGTTTCAATATCAAATAAATAACTGTGAAGATATTCTATATCTTGTGGGGTGATCTGGATATCTGTCCAGTAGTCTGTGGAAATAAGAGGGTCGCTTACCATTACCATGCCTTGGTGTAGTATTGTGTACGCGTTTTTAGCGCGGCGCAATTATTATACCTTACCTTGTAATGCAGCCGCATGTGAGATTATGATGATGATCGAAGGATGTATAATCGCGCGCATGAGTCTAAATCTTATCAGGGCATTGCGCATGGAATTTTCATCACGCATCGCATTTGTTGGCGCGGGAGGAAAGACCACGGCGCTATTTCAACTGGCAAGAACACTGATCCATGAGAAAGTAGTTACAAGTGTGATCGTTACTGCCACATCACATATTGGCGCGTGGCAAATTCCCCTAGCGGATATTCACATCGTTGCCGAATCAATTTCCTCATTGGAAGAGAATAAGCACAAATTACAGGGCGTAGCCTTGCTAACAGGTGAATTGGATGGAGATCGAACAAAGCCAATTAACGAAGAGGCCCTTAATTGGCTTCATCATTATTGTGATACACATTCCATTCCACTGCTCATCGAAGCGGACGGTTCGAGACAGAAGCCATTGAAAGCCTGGAGCACACACGAACCTCCTATTCCATCTTTTGTAGATCAGGTCGTGCAGGTTGTTGGGCTGACAGGTCTGCAACAGTCATTAAATGATGATCATATACACAGGTCCGGAGTATTTTCAGAACTAAGCGGATTAAATATTGGCGCACGCGTCACAACGGAGGCATTGATACGCGTATTGAAACATACACAGGGCGGCTTGAAGAACATCCCCGAGCAGGCACGTAGAACTGTTTTGCTCAACCAAGCAGATACTCTAGAACTTCAGGCTCTCGCACATGGCCTGGTTCAGCCGTTGATCTCTACTTTTGATTCAGTAATCATCACCAGCCTCCAGCAGGAAACAATTTTCGCAGTGCATGAACCCGTGGCAGGCATCATCCTTGCAGCGGGTGAATCTGCGCGCTTTGGCAGAACCAAGCAATTACTGGATTGGAAAGGCAAGCCATTTGTTCGAGCTGTGACACTCACCGCGCTGGAAGCTGGCCTTGCACCCGTCATAGTGGTGACGGGCGCAAATGGAGAAAAAGTTGAGTCAGCAGTGAAGGATCTGAATGTGGTAACCATCCGAAATGAGGATTGGAAAAGCGGACAGGCAAGTTCGATCAAGGCTGGGATTCTCCCAATACAACCCCCTCCGCCCTTCAGGCACCTCCCCCAAATCCGACAGCAAGATTTTAGTAATCAGGCAAAATTTTCCAATGTCGGATTTGGGGGAGGCCGGGAGGGGGTTGGCGCGGCCATCTTCCTGCTCGCGGACCAGCCGCAAATCACAACTTCGATCCTGCGCGCTTTGGTACAGAGACATGCAGAGGGCCTGTTTCCTGTTGTGGCGCCGATGGTGATGGATCAGCGCGCGAATCCTGTTTTGTTTGACCGTGGGACATTCGCTGACCTGCTAACCCTTGAAGGAGATGTAGGTGGGCGGGCAATTTTCCATAAGCACCGCGTGGAATACTTGCCCTGGCATGATGACCGCCTGTTGTTGGATGTGGACACACCGGAAATGTATGCGCGCTTGATAGCAGACGATTCGTTATGATATCTGCCATCATTCTCGCCGCGGGAGAGTCCAAGCGGATGGGGCAGCCAAAAATGCTCATGCCATGGGGAAATGTCAACGTGCTGCAACATGTCGTTAGCGTGTTTCAAAAGGCGGGAGTTGAGGATATCGTCGTTGTGCTAGGTGCAGAACGCGAGCGAATAGAAAGAATAGTTTCCCAATACCCAATAAGATGCGTTCACAACGAAGATTACGCAGTCAGCGAAATGCTCTCATCGATTCAGTGTGGACTGAAAGCCTTGAAGCTCCAGACGCAGGCAGCGCTGATCGGCCTCGGCGACCAGCCTCAGGTCCAGGAGGAAAGCGTGCGCTTGATCTGCGAAGCATATCAGAATACGAGATCCGAACTAGTTGTGCCAAGTTTTCAAATGCGGCGTGGTCATCCCTGGCTTGTAGAGCGCACCTTATGGAGTGAATTGTTGGATATGCGAGCACCGGAATCGCCGCGCGATTTCCTGAATCGGCACTCTGACAAAATCCATTATGTGGATGCAAACACAGCTACCATTCTGGCCGATCTGGATACCCCTGAGGATTATTATTCAGCTCACTCATAATAGAATGTGAAAAAGTTACAACGAGCATAATAACCTTCACAAACGCGTGTACAATTTACCCAGGCCAACTTTGCATAATTGAAATGTAAAAGTGGCATATTTTTTTGGAAGTGACGAGTGAAATCAGTAGAATAATAGTTAACATTTGGATGCATAAAACATGAAGAACACCAAATTTCTTGTCAGCTCGATATTGGTTCTTGCCGTTTTAGTTGCGCAGGTCAGTGCCGTCTTTGCGGCTCCCGCGTTGATCACCGGCACCGTGCAGAGCATTACGCTTGAAACCAATACCAACACCGCAGTGACCACGGTGCTCGTCACAGTTATGGATAATGGCGAATCGCAGACCGTACGAATTACGCTCGAGTCTGCAATCACTTTAGGGATCATAATACTGGGCGCGGATGGGAACCCTGTGATCAATGAATTGATCCTGGGGCAGCCTGTTGAGATCGACCCGACTACTGTGATCACAGATAAACAAATGGATCAGCATCCGGTTGGCAGCGCGCTGGCTACATTCTTCTCAGATGTTATTGATCTGGATTACGAAACCATCATGGCTGCACATGAGGACGGGACTGGCTTTGGCGTCATTGCCCAGGCATTGTGGCTGACCAGAAAACTGGACGGTGATGCTGCTATGTTTGTGGCGATCATTGACGCTAAGAGAACCAAAGACTTTAGTGCATTCGTTCTTGAGGACGGTACCATTCCACAGAACTGGGGTCAATTCAAGAAGATAATTATGGATGGCAAGAAAGGTAAACCTGGCATTGCTATGGCAGATCAGGATAATAATGGCAACAACCACGGAAACGGCAATGGTAATGGAAACGGTAAAGACAAGGAAAAAGATAAAGACGAAAAACAAAATAATGGCAGGGGTAACGACAACTAGATCATCATAACCAATTAAATAAATAAGGCAGGCGCTCGGCGCCTGCCTTATTTATTTAAACTCATAAGAATACGCATTCGTCTCGCGGCGCTTAAAGCCCATGGATTGATAAAGTTGATTCGCCGCCGCTCGCTGGGAATTTGACGTGAGCGACACACCACTCGCCCCAGCTTCCCGCGCAAGCTCTATTGCCCGCCTCATCAGCGCCTCTGCGATTCCGCGTCTGCGCATCGATTCGTCCACGACAACATCCTCGATGATGGAACGGATGCCGGTTGGCACACGGTAGATCGCCAAAGTGAGCATACCTACGATGGCGCTTTTCTCGTCAGGAACACGCGCGATCAAAAGTGTGGATGACTCGGAATTTACAAGGGCCGTCAATTCGTCCCGCGTGGGAGCTGTCTTGTGAGCGGATAGTTGTGGGATGAGGCGCTCTAATGCATCTAAAAGTTCCCCCGTCACTTCTGAAACCGTTTCGATGTGCATCAAAGCTCACGCAGACTTGATAGCGCCAATTTTCGGAAAAAAACTTAATAGCGCATAATAGACCACATATAAAAATGAAACCGAAATTACCCATTCCGGCACATCTGGATATTGTATCAATCCCCAGACTCCGATCACACCAAAAAGATAAGTGAGCACGAGGGTTAGGCGGCGCAAGCGGCTATTACGGGTGGGATAAAGATATTTAACAGGGACAAACACCAGAATATTACAGGCGATCATAATGGCAAGATTGATCCACGGGTTGAGACCCAGCAGCATCAGATACAGCACCAGAAAATTCCACAGAGATGGAAAACCTTTGAAGAAAAATGACTCGTTGTCAGTTTTCGCATCCACCTGAGTGAACTGATACCCGGAGGTCAACAGGATCGAGAACGCAACTGCCAGCGCAAAACCAGCGGGTAAGAGATGAGGCGCCTTGATCAAAATTAACGCCGCCACTACCACATAATTTAGATAGTCGATCATATTGTCGAGCAAGGCACCATCAAGATTCCTGGCATATTCCTTTACGTGGAACCAGCGCGCAAACATACCGTCCACGCCATCCACGATCATGGCGACGATCATCCACCAAATCATCATGCGCCAATTTTCTTCAAATATGGCAAGTATCGTTAACAATCCCCAGATCGCGCCTGTCCCTGTAAGCAGATGGACACTCCAGGCAAGAGTTTTGCGAAGCCAGAGAGGAAGTTTTTCGAACACATCACACCTCACAAAGGATATTAGGCAAATTATACCGCTACATGGCACACGTAAATGCAAAGGCGCACCTTGCGATGCGCCTTTCAAATTTA
>Ga0070698_100004105_pt1 | contig 15999 bp, 8 predicted proteins | sample KBSK1502metaG_FD_65477 | JGI IMG/M metagenome (GOLD analysis project Ga0070698, IMG submission 65477) | Corn, switchgrass and miscanthus rhizosphere microbial communities from Kellogg Biological Station, Michigan, USA - KBS K1-50-2 metaG | ecosystem: Host-associated > Plants > Roots >...
AAAAAGAGCAAGCTGTATCCAAACTTGTGCCTGATTCAATACAACACTTCATTCTCACCTTTTTCAGCGATCAACTTCTGGAAGTACTCAACGATCTTATCCCGTCGCGCCATCACCGCTTTAACATCATCCTTGTCCAGATAGTGCTTTGTTCTTTCCGCCACTTCGTTTGCATCCAGGGTTTTCAGCTTTTCCAACAGCTTACGGTCGCAGCGTACTAAGTTATCCTTTGGATTTTTCAAGTCCTTGCTATGTCGGAATGCGCGAGTGAAATCAATCCGATAAATCTTCCAATCCTCCCCAATTAACACGTTAGTGAGGTTGGGATCGCTATCGTAAACCAACTGATCGAAAACCCTTATCTTATACATCTGATTGTTCCAAGCATCCGAATCCGGCGCCTTTAAGTTCTGCTTATGTCGCTCCACCTCATCCATCTTCACCGGCAACCACCAACTGAGCGAGCCTCGATCGCCTTTCCAACTGCGTTCGACATACACCGGCAGCATATCGTCCATGCCAAGCATCTCAGCCAACTGATAGGCGGCGATGTTGTATTTGTAAGAATCGACAAACCCCATTTCGGTGCCGCTGGCAAGCTGCTTCACCGCTTGGTGTTCTTCAATAGGTTGGAAAGACGCGTCGTGTGTCACCGTGCCATCTGTGAGCGTTAGCCGCCAGGGGTTGGTGATGCCTTTGCTGGTCCGCTGACTCTTCACTATCTTGGCGGTCAGAAGGAAATTCTTGATCTGTTCTTTGGTAAGGGTCGGCTCATCCGCGGCGCTGACAATACATGTACAAATCAAACAGAGCAACGCAGCTGCCGCGAGCCTCCGCCCGTGCTGATGAAGGATATGCATCGGAGTACCTCCCCAAAATTCTGCCCACAGAGCCTACTACTTTAACCACAGATCGGCAACTTAGCATATTCGCGCGACGGCCACCAGCCTCGAATTTCCACGAGGATGTCGAGTTCACGCCTTGGCCGCGGATCCCGCAAGGCGTAGTTTTGCCGCGCGCGCAGTCTCTCGCAACAGCGGGTCCGAATCATTCAGACATCGATCCAATTCACATTCCAGAGATTTCATTCCGAACGAGCCGATTGCGTACGCCCCGCAAGACTTCAGCCAGGGATCATCGCTGTTGACGAGTGCCGTCACAGCATGTTCCTGGTTCTCGATCTTGGCCCCCACCAGCCGATTACCGATGCGAGCACGCTCAGCCACAGTGATCTTGCCATCCAGCAGCGGCACCAGTATTTCACGCAATTGAGACTTCAAGACGCTATCCAGAAATTCCAGCGCGTTATCGTGGACAGATATGTTGTTCGACTGCAAGCCTACATATGCACTGTGCACATCAACGTGGGGATGTATCAGACCCAGCAAACGAAAGATACGCTCTAATTCCTGTTGCATGGACTCGGTCAATGGCCGTGCCAACAAATCTTGCCCGGTCTTCGCAACGCCGAGCTTGTCAAGAATCTGGTACGACCGGTAGTGCCCGAGAATCTCGGCCGCCAGCACCGTCTCCAACGTTTGAACGTCGGTCTCTAAGTCAGGGTGGCGGCGGCAGAGCTTGTTCAGAGCGCTAATGATACGGAAGCGCAGAGTCGTGTCGCTTTCCAGTAGGTTCTCCATTAGCACGCGCGCCGCTGCTGCGGTCCCAACCTTCGCCAGCACGGAGGGGATTTCTCTTCGTGCCTCGATTGGTACGGAGGAGTCGCCGAGATGGTCGCGCAACGCTCCCACGATCGTGTCTCCAACCTCCGCTAGCGCGTGCGCGGCATCGGGGCACAGTTCGCGATGTCCCAGCAGGTCCAGCAAATTTGGCACCAGCCGTCGCTTGCGCAGTTTTCCCACCGACCGGATCGCTTCCCGCACGACCTCGGTGTCGGGATCGCACAGCAGCGTCGAGAGCAACGGATCAAAGCAGTCCGGTAGCTCGCCCAGCAGCCGGGCCGCTTCCAGCCGGGTCCGCTGCGCTTCGGCGCCGCTTTCGTTAACCATGCCTGCCAGAATCTGCTGCGAGGTCTCCAGGTTTTGGGTTTCGCCGGGCCGTGCCAGAAATGCCACCACGCCTGAACGCACTGAAAAATCGGCGAAGTCGCCCACTTCTTCGATGAGTTGCAGCGGGTCTACATGTGCACAGTGGGTTAGGTAAAGGAGAGCCTCGGTACGCACGTTGAGGTCAGGGTCGCGCAGCAACGGCTCCATGACTGGCCGCAGCGTCTTGTCACCGGACGTGGACAGAATAGCGATAGCCTTCCGCCGCACCTCCGCGGCCGGATGGCTCAACAGGCTGGGGATTGCGGGATGCGCAGATCTCTGCCGCTCCACCTCAAACAAGCTCAGTGCGTAAAGAATATCTTTGGGATCAGACGCCGAAAGCTTGGTTGCCAGTAAGTCGGAGGTCGAACGGTCCAGTACTGCCGTGGAAGCCTGCTCCACGTCCACTCGATGCTGGCTGATGCTTTGATTCAGGGTAGCGACGTATTGTCGCCGAGCCACTGCAACCGCCACCAGCCAACCGCTGACCAAGAGCAATACAATCCAACTAATTTGACGCGCCGGCAGATGCAGAGTGGTGGCGAAAATAAGAACCGTCAAGCCCGACAGGCCATCACCCAGGCGCCACACCACGGTGTCTATGAACCATTTGACTTGTATTTTGATCCGGGCCGAGAGTGGAAGGTAGAGCAATTCGACGGCGGATCTGTCCAGAGAATAGCGCTGCACCTGATCGAAGCCTTTTAGCACCACCACCGACCCCAGCGTGCCGAAAGCCAGCACTCCCGCTGAACCCAGGAACACCGTAGCGGGCAGCGCGAACAGCGACGCGCCAATGCCGAACCTGCGCAGGAACCGCGGAGTCACCAGCAACTGGAACGCGAGTGAAAGTATTCCGGCATAGAAATTGAAGTCTCCGAAAAAAGCGGCGAGAGCATCCTTTTTTTGCAGCGTCTGCTGCGCAATGGCCAGGAACTGCCAGCCGGTTAGCGTGGTCACCAAAGAACTGATGCAAATCACGGCGGCTATCGCCCGCAGATAGGACGAAGAGGACACCACTCGCATGCTGCCAAACAGGTTCTTTGGGCCACCTTCGGCCGATTCCGCCGTTGCCTCTGCGGATCCGCCCCGCGCTACCAACCCGCTGCGCCAGATCAGGACAATCAGTCCGGTACAGATCAATAAAAAAAGCACCATGCCCAGCAACAGGCTCTCCGTGCCCAAGGTCTTGGCGATCGTTTTTGACAAAAAACCGGAAAAGATCCAACCCGCGATGCCGCCCCCGCCCACCATTCCGAAAACACGCTTCGCTTCCCGCGTGGTCAGCACATAGTTCGCCAGAGTCCAGATTTGCGTCGGTACCAGGACTCCGAAGATTTTCACCCAGACGTAGAACACCGGGAAAAGCCATGCTAGATGGAGATAGTGGATCAAGCCCCAGAACAGCAGGCAATTGCTGGCAAAAAATAACGTGCTTCCCAGCAGCAGGCCCTGGAAAGGCACGCGCCGCGCCACCCGAACGTATCCCGCCACCACCAGGATCACCAGCAGCGCACTGGAAATATCAGCGTAAGCCAGTTGCCTTGCCTGGAAGCGAGAGAGGAATAACGCAGGACCTGCCACTCCTCCGATTTTGTACGTCGTGATTACGAGGAATAAACAGGCGCACAAAAGAGTGCCTCGCCCCAAATCACCGGGGTGGATGTTCAGCGCGCGTTCAATCCACCGTTTCATCCGCGAAAGCCCCTTCGCCAGTCCTATTTTTATATCCGCCGATCAGCGACTCGAGGAACAGCACATTTCCCGATATCTTTGCAGCATCTCCGCCTCGGTTACTTCGGCGCTGCGTTTCCGAGCGCGGCCCCAGCAGGTTCGACCAACACTACCTGTTGGTCCATATACTTGGCCGTGAGTTTAGTGTCACCCTGTATCTCCAGGGCTGACGCCTTGCCCCCCGGGTAGTAAGAGCTAAGCATTCCAGTATCGATTAGGAAAACTTTGTTGTTAAAGCGGGGCCGCATGGTGCCGCCCTTTTGCACTGTGTGCCCTACTACAATTCGCTTGGCATTGTAGGATTCCAAGACTTTGCCAATCTGCGCGGCGCCCTCTTCTTCGCTCCACTGGTCGTAACCGCGAAACCATAAGGGACCATCCACACGCACACTGAGCCACTCCCCATATCCCAGGAACCGTATAAGCCTGGCCTGCTTTTGCTCATCCGAGGGCACGTGCGACTTGCGCTCAGCCGAGAGTTCCGCTTGGACCGCGGCAGAAATTTCCTGAAGCGTAAAAAAAGGCAGAATCACATTCTGCTCGATCAAGTCTTGTTTGCCAGAATCGAAGGCTTTGATCTCGTCGCGGATGTGGGCATTGATCGTGTCAAGTTTCAAGTGAGCCAGATTGGGATGAATTCCGCCGTGTAAGAAGATCACGTCACCGATTTTGGCCACCGCAGAATGTTCGCGCAGCCACTTGCCGTAAGATCCGTTCGGACTGAAAGCTTCGCGCTGCTCGATGAAACCAACGGGATGTCGTGCCATCCACTCCGCTTCGGTTATTTCCATGGGCTGAGGAAGCTCGGCTATCAAGGCCGAGTGACTACTGCGCCACTTCACGTATTGCTGATAGGCGGATTTCCGGCGCTCCTCGGAATTGCTGTCTGCAAAACTGGCATAGTTCTGCGCAGTGACGTAGCGAAGATCTCCCATGATATTCATCATCTCGTGGTTGCCCAGCAGGCTTACAACTCGTCCGCCTGCCTTGGGCGCTTCCTTTTCCAACGCCATCACAAGATCCATCACCTCGCGTGGCTTCGGGCCCCGATCCAGCAGATCGCCGACTTGCACCAGGGTGGCCTTGTTGCCGGCCCAGTGATGCTGCGCATCGATTAGACCGGTGTGCTGGAGCAGGGCGACAAAGTCATCGAAGTCACCGTGAACGTCGCCGATAGCGACTACGGTTTCCGATTGCTCTGCAGGTGTTTTGGCTGGCCCCGCCCAAGCGAACGCGACCGCCAGCAAGAGCAGGAGGCTCGAAAGATAAGCACGATGGGGAACAACACGGGCCGGAGGGCGGATCATGATTCCTGCCTACTAGCGTAAACCTGCCGGATCGGACCGAAAACATTGAGCTCTTCCGCAGGGTCGCTCTATGGAGGGTGCATCTTAAGGCTGCGGACTGAACAAGTCAATATTGTTGCGGCTTTCGGCACAACCTCGCTACATACAGTTTAGTGGTCAGTGGCCAGTCGCGCCTAATGCCTTGGCTGATCACTGATCACTGACCACTGACCACTTCTTCCCTCGAACCTCATCGGTATCGAGGCCGTGGAATTCCTCAGAAATCCGGCCATAATGCGTTATATACTAGACGTCATAATAAGGGGAGCGCCTGCGCATCCCAACCCCCTGATATCGCGCCTGCGTGGGCCTCTGCTTCTGTTTCCAAATTAAGGCTGCTCAATGCCCGGTTCCGCGAAACCTTCGCCCGGCTCCGATGATCCGACACTGGTGCCGGAAAACTCCGGGACCATTGCCCAGACGCTCACACCGGTCCCTCCTAGTAGCGATGCCACGACTTCTGCAGGCGTGCCTAACGCGCCACCGTCATCGGGCGCCGCTTCCCTTCTGCAAGCCGGCTTTGTTCTGGGAGGACGCTACGAGATTCTGGAAGCTTTGGGCGAAGGCGGCATGGGCGCTGTCTACAAAGCCCGCGACCGCGAACTTGACCGCTTAGTCGCGCTCAAGGTCATCCGTCCCGACCTGGCGCGCAATCCTGCCATTATTCAGCGCTTCAAACAAGAGTTGATTCTCGCCCGCCAGATCACGCAACGGAATGTGGTTCGTATTTTCGACCTGGGCGAAGCCTCCGGCATTAAGTTCATCACCATGGAGTACGTCGAGGGCAAGGATCTGCATAGCCTTTTGCATGAGCACAAAAAGTTTGCTCCAAAAGACGCAGTGGAGATCATCCTGCAGGTCTGCCGCGCACTCGAAGCGGCTCACGGCGAAGGCATCATCCACCGCGACCTGAAGCCGCAGAACATCATGCAGCACAAGCAGGGCCGCATCGTGGTCATGGACTTTGGCCTAGCTCGCAACCTGGAGTCAGCGGGGATGACCCAGACCGGCGCTCTGGTCGGAACCATGGACTACATGTCGCCCGAGCAGGCCCTCGGCAAAGATCTTGACCGGCGTTCTGACCTCTTCGCGCTAGGTTTGATCTTTTACGAACTGCTCACCGGCAAAATGCCCTACAAGGCGGAGAGCGGGGTCGCCAGCCTGCTTAAACGTACTCAGGAGCGCGCCGTTCCCGTACTCACGCATGACCCGACGATCCCGACGGTGCTCAGCAACGTGGTCAGCAAATGCCTGGAGCGCGATGTCAACCTGCGCTACCAGACCGCCAGCGAGATTCTGGCCGATCTTGAAGCCTGGCAGGGGGGACGCGCCGCTGCCACTTTGCGATTCCCGACCGGTGCAAGTCCCTGGGGCCAGGCGCGCCTGCCATGGCGATGGATTGGGGCTGCTTGCGCAATCGTGGTACTCGCAAGTGCCGGATACCTGCTGCGCCACAAGATGGCTCCGGCGTATACAACTGCTGGGAAGCCAGTATCCGTTCTGCTGGCCGACTTCGAAAATGCGACCGGCGATCCCGTCTTTGACGGCACGTTAGAGCCGGTGTTCACAACCGCGCTGGAGGCGGCACCTTCCATAAACGCGTACAAGCGCGGCTCAGCACGCAGGATTGCAGGACAAGTGCGCCCGGGCGCAACCAAATTGGATGAGTCGGTGGCGCGGCTGGTGGCCGTCCGCGAAGGAATTAACGCGGTGGTCAGCGGCTCTATTACCCGCGACGGGGAAAGTTACCGGATTTCCGTGAAAGCCCTCGATACGGTCAGCGGCAAACAGGTTCTAGCCCGGGAAATCACAGCCGCTGACAAGAACGCGGTCCTTACTGCAGTCGGACGACTTGCGGCAAACATCCGCACCGCGTTGGGCGACACCACGCCAGAATCAGCGCAGGTGGCGGCCGCGGAAACCTTCACTGCAAGCTCGCTGGAAGCGGCACACATGTACTCTGTCGCCCAGGACCTGCTCGAGAACCAGGGTAAGTCCGAGGATGCGATGGGCTATTACCTGAAGGCGATTGAGCTCGATCCCAATCTCGGTCGTGGTTACGCTGGGTTGGCGGTCGCGAGTGTCAATCTCAAAAAAACAGATGACGCCGCCAAGTACTACAAGAAAGCGCTCACCCTGTTGGATCGTATGAGCGAGCGCGAGAAGTACCGCACCCTGGGTACCTACTATGCGGCGTTCATGCGTAACTACCCACAAGCCATTCAAACCTACGAGAAACTAGTTTTCCTCTATCCTGGCGACAGCGCAGGCTACAACAACCTTAGTATCGCGTACGTTTTCACGCTGGACTTTCCGAAAGCCGTGGCCGCCATTCGCCGCGCGCTCGAGATCGCCCCCAGAAGCTTGCAATACCGCCTTAACTATGCCCTGTACTCCATGTATGCCGGCGATTTCGACACGGCTATTTCCCAGGCTCAGCAAATCCTCAAAGAGAATCCTTCGTACCAGTTTGCCTACCTTCCCTTGGCGCTCTCTACCTTAGGTCGGGGCGACGCCAAAGCGGCTCGCGACATTTATGCCCGTTTCGAGACCGTAAGCCCCGCGGGCTATTCCCTGGGGAAGATGGGCGAGGCGGACCTGGAAATGTATCTTGGCCGTTATCGAGAGGCTCTGAAAGGCCTGGAGGCGGGAATTGCGGCTGATGAGAAAGAGAAGAGCACCGGCGAGATGGCGCTGAAATATATCGCCAAGGCCGAGGTCGATCTTGCGCTGGGCCAAAAGCGGGAAGCAGTAAAGGCGGCCGAGAAGGCAGCCCAGTTCAGCCATGTCGAGAGTGTGATGTATCCCGCCGCCCGCGTACTGCTCCAGGCGGGTGAGGACGCGAAGGCGGAGTCCCTGGCTTCGGCCTTGGATAACATGCTGCAGGCGCAGAGCAGGTCCTACGCCAAGCTCATTTCCGGTGAGATCGCGCTACAGCACAAACGCTACCCCGACGCCGTGAATGCATTCTCCGACGCCCAAAAACTGCACAACTCCTGGGTCTCGCATTTTCTGCTGGGCAGGGCTTACCTGGAAGCAGCCCACTTTGGCGAAGCGCTGGCCGAATTCGAGCTCTGCAAGAAGCGCCGGGGCGAAACCGCCGACCTGATGTTGGCCGATACCACGACGCTGCGTTATTTGCCGCCGCTATACTACTGGCTGGCGCGGGCGCAGCAGGGCGTAGGCATGAGGACTGAGGCCCAGGACAACCTTCAGCAGTTCCTGAAACTGCGTGCCGAGGCCGATCCTGGGGACCCGCTGGTGGAAGAGTCCAAAAAGTCTGCCGGTGGCATCTCCCAGTAAGACGCCTCTCCGGAGTAGCCACGTTTTTCCGCTCAGCTTTCTTTTCGGAATCGAGATGCCCATTATTCCGCGGGGCACCGGCCAACCGACAGGACTAAGTAACAAACGGGCGACAAGCACCAGCTTGTCGCCCGCATCTTGAAGGGCCCTCGACTAGCTGACTCACTGAATTTGAGCAGGAGGCACGTAGCCGAGCTCCTGCACGATGGTGCCAGAAACCCCAAAAATGCCACTGCCAATGGCGAACGCCCTCGAACCGTCGGAGACGACCCCTGCGGCCATCTCACTTGCAGCGGTCGTCAGCGCAGGTCCAGATGACCACGTATCGGTACCGGGATCATAGACCTCGGTGACAGCGAGGTTTCCGACAGCACCACCATCATAGCCGCCGAACACCGCGATGCGATTGCCAAGAACCGCAGCCATCGCTGCACCTCTGGGAGTCGGCATAGCCGCTCCCGCCGTCCAGAAATCGCTCACAGGGTCATAGATCTGGACCGCGTTGGATGCCCCCGTAGGGCTATTCGTGCCACCAAAGACATATATTTTCCCGTTGAATGCGACGGTGGCGTAAATGTCCGACAGCGGGGTAGGCAGCGGAGCAACATAGGTCCAAGAACCGGCGTTGTACTTTTCTACCGAGCCCAAGATAGTGCCCGACCCGTACGTATCTCCATCGCGGCCGCCGATCGCGTAAAGAGTTCCATTCGCGAATACGGCGCTCAGACCTGCACGCGCCGTCTGTAGCGGTGCGAGCGCGCTCCACGTTCCGGTGGACGGGTCATACACCTCGACATCTGCCAGCGTCGTCAAAGCTCGACCCCCGATTGCGTAGTGCTTCGTACCATCGGTTGCCCCGGCAAGTTCCGATCTCGCGACACTTGCATTGCCGTTGTGTGTCCAGGTATTCAAAGCAATATCGTAAATGGAGAGCAAGTTAGTGTCGCCACCTCGAAAACCATGGCTGACGTAAATCTTGCCGTTAATCAGGCTCGCGGCGGACCCTTCTATGCCCGTATTCGTGCGGGTATCAAAGAACTGCGCAACCCCCGAACTCCAGCTCGGGAACACAACGCTTTGTGTGACCGTGTTAGATACGGGGCTGGGGTTGAAATTCCCATCACCGCCATAAATCGCTGTGATGAAGTGCGTGCCTAACGCGAGCGATGAGGTTTGGAATGTGGCAACACCGACATTCAGGTTGCTTGTTCCGAGGGTCGTATTTCCATCCTTGAACGTAGCCGTACCGGTGGGCGTGCCAGCACCCGGCGCGACTGCGGTTACCGTTGCCGTGAACGTCACCGGCTGTCCGAAAACGGACGGATTAAAATCGGATACCAATGCCGTACTCGTGTTGGCCTGGTTCACCACCTGCGTGACTGCAGGTGACACGCTGCCGTTAAAGGTGGTGTCCCCACTGTAGGTTGCGGTGATGCTGTGGGAGCCCACCGAAAGCGAGCTCGTCAGGAATGTCGCCTGGTTACCGACGAGCGCCACGGCTGCCGCGATCACAGTGGTTCCGTCCTTGAAATCCACCTTGCCAGGGGTCGTGTTGTTAAAGCCGGTTACCGTTGCTGTCAAGGTCACTTGCTGCCCAAAGACAGAGGAATTGGGGGCAGCCGTAAGTGCGGTGCTGGAAAAGCTCTTGTCGGAGGCGCCAGTGGACGTGTTTTGCCCGGTATTGGCCGCCTGCGGGAATACGACCTGGGAAATGTTGGCGAGGAAATTTGGTACCTCAGTAGTAGGGTCCAAGGGTGCGGGTGCGGGGCCGCCGGATGTCCGGTACACCCGCAGAATGACGAAGACTCGATCCGGTTGGCGGGGCATTTTAATGGTGCCATCGTCTGTGCTTGAGCTTGCGGCGCTAGTCTGCAGAGCCGCCGATGCGCCGCCACCCGGGGGTGGTGGGGCCGCGGCAAAGGTAGCATTGCTGAACTGCGGGTTGGCGAATTGCGGATTAGCAAATTGCGGATTAGCAAATTGCGGGTTGGCGAACTGCGGGTTAGGAATCACGGAAATGATCTGGTCCTGCGGGATGGGCACTACATTGCAGGAGGCGTCGGCGCCCGGCGTGTTGTACGTTCGCGAGATGATGATCTGATAGGTGAAGTTCGGCCCAACATTGGACGTGGCCACATTGGTCAGCGAGCTATAGGCCGAGGTGTTGTTGCTCGCGGCCTGCACCGTCCACACGAAATCCCCGACTGGAGCAGTGTTCACGGGAGCGATGTTGGCATATTGCGGGTTGGCGAACTGTGGGTTGGCCCACTGTGGGTTAGCGAACTGCGGGTTCGGTGTTTGGTTGGCCCACTGCGGATTGGCGAACTGCGGATTCGCGAACTGCGGACTGGAAACTGTGGCGTCGTGGATTTCTTGGGTAGTGAGGAGGGGATTGGTCACGAACGGACTGGTGGGGTCATTATTGAAGAGGACAGTCGTCTGCAGCCCACCAGACTGGACGGTTCCTCCTATTCCAGAAATCTCCTGCACGGACACACTGAAGGGAGATATGGCAGTGGAATTAGTACAGCCTGAACAGAAAACGTAAACTGACATAGTTGTGGTTGAAAGCGGCAGAATCTGCACGTCCTGGGACACGATTGGTCCAAAGTTTGGTCCCTGGATCTCGGTCCCCTGTTTGAAGGAGCCTGCCATCGCAGGCCCAGATCCCGGCACGAAGGTCAAGCGGAAGAATTTCGCGGAGGAATTGGGATTCTCAACGTACACAGGAAAAGCCCGCTCGATTGCTGCACCGTTTGCATCCACCAGTTGCCGCGAGAGTGCGGGTGAACCCGCTACCACTCCCGGTTTGATCTCGGAAAGGTAAACGTTCCCATCGCGTGCACCGCTGTTCAGGCACGAAAGAGTTCCGGTACCGGGGGGGCTGTAGTTTTGCCACCCCGGTAGGTCGAAGAGGTTCGGAAGATTGAAGTCCGAAGGCGGCTGGGTGGGATTGGGTAAAGGGAACACGACGTCACGGCTGTCGTACCAGACTCCGAAGGAAGAGCGCGCCTGGTAATCGTTGCTGTTTGTGGTCCAGCGGAAGGCCGGGCTCGTTCCTGGCGCATTGGCCACGAAGGGGGCCTCGGTCTTCAAGTAAATATAATCACCGGCGAACGGGGTTACACCCCCATTCCACATGGGCAGATTAGGCCGATTAGCAACTCGGTAGTGGGGGTTGTTGGTATCCGAGACCCCACCAACATTGGCTATGTGATTCAGATTCGCATCCAGGAGATACTGGCTCATGCTGACCGAGGGACTAAACACGGGATTTTGATTCGCGTCCACACTCGTGAGATTACTTTGCGCGATGTACGTCTCCATCTGGCGGTCGAGGCCAGTGATGTAAAGCCCGCTGGTGTCCAAAGGCAGGTTTTGTGCGCGAAAGTCGTACCACATTAGCCTGAGCTGCCCGGCAGCGAAATCCAAAACAGGCATGACTTGGTGCGCATTTAAAACGGTTCCAAGATCGACGATACTTCCCGTCGTCCAGGTTGTACCCCCATTTGGAGAAGTCCTCAGCACAATGCGCGGGCTAAAGCCGGGGATGGTCCGCTCCTGCACGGCCACATACACTTTGCCGCTTGCGTCTACGGCGACCGTGGGCAAGGCGTTGGTGCGGAAGGCCGGGTGCGCGGGATCCTGACTTGTGGTGATGCTGGGCTGATCGAAAGGCGCAAAGTTAGGCGCTTGGACGATAACCACAGGGTTACTGAAAGTCGCCCCGAAATCCGAAGAAGTTGCAAACACGAGGCCGTCAGGGAAGAAAGTGCGCCAGACTACGTAGAGTTTCCCATTACGCGGGTCAATACCTATGGCCGTGCCCTGGTTCGACTTGAAAGTCTTATTAAGGTATTGGGGAGAATCCCAGCCAATGCCGCATTTCTTGGAGCGGGAAAAACCCACTTTGCTGTTAAAAGAGCTTCCGCCAGTACCGCCGGTAAAGATGGTGTAGGCGATGTAGGCGTTCCCGCAGGCACTCGCGCTACTGGTGCCCCATGGATGGTCAGCCGCGGTCGCGGGCTTGTCCACGAAGTTCCCTTGGTCGGACATGCTGCCCTTGTCCACAATAAATGCGCCCTGGTATTGGATGGTTTCTCCGCCATCCAGATTGGGGACATGCCGGTAATGCACCACCGCAACGTTGCTGACGTGGGATCGGTTAAAGAAAAGTGCACCCAGGTAGATATGCCCGTTCGTGCCCGTGGCTAATCCGGCGTCGCTGCCCGCCGCCAAGCCGAACAGTGGCGATGCCTTACCCACCGCCGAGGGGTCACCCGGAAATCCTGGAACCAGAGCCCCAAACCAAGTGTGGCCGTGGTCCCAGCTGCGCGAAATTCCGACCCATCCCTCGGCAGCGTTTCCTCCTCCTGGTAAGCCGCTGTCATTGGCAATGTTAACGGTTCGGTAGTCGCCAAAGGCAGATACCAGTACGTCCGGATTTAAGCTGGACGGCGCCACCACGGGCTCAACCTGTCGCTGCTTGTATCCGTCGCCCCGCAGTGCGTCAGTCAAGTTGGTAGGATTCGGCGGATAGGCAGGAAGCACATTTACGTTGGTACCCGGCTGTTGCGCCAGGGTTACCACCGAGGTTGCGGCCAGAACCAATAACAAAACTGCGGCCAACGCAGCAGCTGGCATCAGAAGTCTCTTCATGGGATTCTCTTTTCTTCGGTCGGGGTACGCAAAATTTACAGTCATGGCGTATTCCCTACGGGGAATTCTCCGCCTGCACTGGCAACACAAACTGGAATCACGAGTAGGGGAACTTGAGGTTACAAAAGCCCGCGGCACGAGCCGAACCTGAGCCTGCATCTGCGCCTTGGGGTCTGTCCCAACGCCTCGTCGGCCAAAACCTTCCGACAGAAGCCTGGGAATCTTCCTCTTCAATTATGGCAATGTCAATGGAATTCGCCTGTGGATTGTCGATTTTTTGCCCGGGACAAGATTTCTGCACTCCATGCAATCCCTTGCGCAGAGCCGGGTTTGAGGCTAGATTCGGCCGCATGGATCCGGCCACATTGCGGCGGTCAAGGGCCAAGCAGGAAATTGCGACACGGATGCAAAGCAAGAGGCGGACGATCTCGCCCCATCTGGCAGCGGTTCTTTGAACGCCCGCGGCGATTCAAAACCCACACAAAGATTTGGCTTTGTTGTACCTACAGAGATCCTCATTCTGATGAAATTAAAGGGCTTCTTGGCTTTGTTTCGCAATTCTGCTGCACATCTAAGACTCTCCTTTCCTGTGCGTCTGCACTCTTTCTAACTCGCCCATCGCATGGTTCGTGTTTACGAACGCCAGTATAGAAGTCGTCGTATTCGTTTTGGCTTTCCTTTCCATCTCGGTGCTGAATCAGCAGGAATTTCGAGAAGAACCCGCGCCGGACAGCATTTCTCGAAACTCTTTTCTTCCCCGTCGCTGTTTTTGGTCCAGTGGACTTCTGCGAATTCCGGCGGTTCGACTCGACTCTTCGTAGGGAGACGGTTGGTTCCCGATTCACTTCAGTTTTGACTTCGTTGCAGACTCTGGACCGTTCATTCGTCTCGTGTCCATTATGGTTTCCAGACCACCCGCCCGACATCGCTGAATCTGGAGCCTGCGGTTTTTTCTGTCGCGGACTGACTTTTGGATCATCGTTTTTCATTACGCCCTCCTTTTGCAGTTTCAGTAGTGGTCCTTCCATAAAGCTCTCATCAGATTTGTCGGTCGTAACCCTCCATCGTGACGTCGATCTCCTTCGATTTGAGGCGGTCACTGCAAATGTTGGGGGCCGTCGGCGTCGTCCTCGAATTGGATCTCGACCTGCGGCTTTAGCTGGTGAACTGTGGCCAGCAGGTGCTGCTGCTGTTGGCGCATAGCTATCCTGAAACGATTGATCCCTCGGAAAAACTCATTTAGGGGCACACCTCGTAACATGGAGCGTCTCGACACGAGCTCTTCGATCGAGTTTGTCAGCTCCAGCAAAGATTCGATCTCTGCATCATGTGCCGGGTCCTGTTTCAGGGCTTCGAGCTCAACTTCATCATCATCGTGCCCGGTGAGCTGCGCCGGGAGTGACCGCCCCACTGACGAATAACAGCGTGATTGGCCGCAATTCACCCCAACGTGTCTGTGGACGGGGCGCGTGTGACTCAAAACAGCTATGTGATTAACGGGGTAGATGCCAACAACATCGCCCTGCATGATTTTGGCGACCTCGCCGTGCCTGCTCCCGAGAGCGTGAGCGAAGTAAAGGTGCAAACCTCTATGTACGACGCTTCGGTAGGGGGCGCCGGAGGCGGTACCGTGCAGGTGGTTACAAAAAGCGGCAGTAATTCCCTGCATGGAGGTGCGTACGAATACTTCCGCAACGAAGTATTCAATGCGAATGACCCTAATTTGAAAGCAGTGGGCCTGGGACGTCCAGAGATGAGGCGCAACGTTTATGGCGCGGCGCTAGGCGGCCCCTTACGTAAAGGTAAAACATTTTTCTTTGCTGCTTACCAGGGCACGCGCGAGGCGAATGGCGCTACAGCACAAAGCCTATATAAGAATGTGATGATCGATCCTCAACTGACCAAGGACCGCTCTGCAGCTACCCTACTCAATACGTACGCGAGTGCTGGCGTCACCAGCATCGATCCTGTGTCACTGGCGCTTCTAAACTTCAAGCTCCCAAATGGACAATTCCTGATTCCGACTCCACAGACTCCCGATGGCCGGGTCACAGACACGGCTGTGTCGACCTACCATGAGGAGCAGTTTAATGCCAACCTGGATTACCGGTTGAGTTCGCGAGATTCGCTAGCCGCGAAATTCTTTTTCGCAAACGCTCCGCTGTTCAATGCGCTCGGCGGCGCGCAATTCGATGGTGGATCGGGTCTGCCGGGATTCGGCACAGATGTAGATGTTGACAACCGCGTGCTTTCGCTGGAAGAAATTCACTCCTTCAGCAACACGTCGATGAATCAAGTGCGCTTCGGTTATAACTTTATCGGCCGCAACGAACTTCCGCGGGAGGCGCTGAAAGATGCAGATTTTGGCATGCAACGGGTTACGGCAGGCATGGATCCCGGGCTTCCCTTGATTATTCTGGCGGGCTTCGGAAGCGCAAGCATTGGTTCGCCCGCGATTAGCTTGCAGCCAGCGTTCCGTCCGCATCGCTGTTTGATACTGTGTCTTTACAACGCGGCAACCATAACATTCGAGCGGGAGGTGAGATTCGCCACTCCGAATGGCGCGTTCCGCGAGGCAATGTGGGTTCGCATGGGATCATTGTGTTCAATACTTTCACGAATTTTCTTACTGGGGTGAGCGATTTTTCCGATCTCAGCACCGGACTGCCGCACCGCGATTTTCTGACCACCGATTACCACTTGTTCGTACAAGACGATTGGAAGGTTTCATCAAAACTTACTCTGAACTTCGGATTGCGGTATGAGTTGGATCCGCCGGCTTATGAATCCAAAGGACGCATCGGCGGGTTTGATCCGACGCTGTACCGCCCGAATATGGAAGTGGACAGCAATGGTCTTCCGATGGGGCCGCCAGCTGCCGGCATTGTGGAAGCTGGCAATGCGCCTCC
>Ga0070698_100004107_pt1 | contig 15998 bp, 16 predicted proteins | sample KBSK1502metaG_FD_65477 | JGI IMG/M metagenome (GOLD analysis project Ga0070698, IMG submission 65477) | Corn, switchgrass and miscanthus rhizosphere microbial communities from Kellogg Biological Station, Michigan, USA - KBS K1-50-2 metaG | ecosystem: Host-associated > Plants > Roots >...
AACGCTCCCACGACCGCGGCGAGCATGCAGGCAACGGCGAGCCCGTCGAACGCTGCGCGGAGGCTGATGTGCTGCTGAAGCGCCGGCAGGGCGCCGGCCGCGATCGCTCCACCGAGTGGAACGGCCATCTGCCGGATGCCGAGCGCCAGGCCGCGCTCGTCCGCTCCGAACCAGGCCATGACGGCCCGTCCGCTGGCGGCGTTGACGCCGGCGCCAAGGCCGCCTGCGAGCGTCAGCGCTCCGACGAGCTCTCCGAAGGAGGATGCAGACGCCGCCCAGAGAAGCGCTGCTGCCGTTCCCGTCTGACCGAGCGCTATGACTGCCCGCTCGCCGATGCGGTCGGCGACGATGCCCCAGACGAGCAGCGTCGCAACCGAGCCGAAGTTCAGCGCAGCCAGCACGACTCCGACCTGCGTCAGCGTCAGGTCGAAGTGGTGCCGGATCGCGGGCGCGATTGCCGGCAGTCCGAGCAGGATGGCCGAGAAGGCGGCCTGGGCGAAGACGCCGGCGGAAAGGATCGTCCAGCGATAGCTAGGCGGTCGCGCGGGCGTGGAGCTCACGAAGCTTGCGGATCTCGTCGGCATTGGGACCGTGGCCGTCTGTTCCCGGAACCTCGAGCACGACAGGCAGGTCCTGCACCTCCGGCCGCGCCAGGAAGACTCCAAGGCCCTCTCCCATCAGGCCGTCGCCGATGTTTTCGTGACGGTCGCGGTTCGAGCCGAGCGGTGCTTTGGTGTCGTTGGCGTGCAGGGCACGCAGCCGGTCGAGGCCGATGCGCTCGTCCACTTCGGCGAGGAGCGACGCCATCGTCTCGTCGTCGGTGATGTCGATGCCCGACACGTAGAGGTGGCAGGAGTCGAGGCAGATCCCGAGGCGAGGGTGCCGCTCGAGGGCGTCGAAGAGCACGGCGAGTTCTTCGATGGAGCGACCGATTGTGCCGCCGGCTCCGGCCGTGTTCTCCATCAGCACCCACGTACGTTCGTTGGAGCGGTCGAGGACTTCTGCCAGGGCGGGGACGACGAGCTCGAGTCCCGCCTCGAAGCCGGCGCCGAGGTGCGAGCCGACGTGGAAGATGACGGCGTCCGCCTCGATCGCGCAGGCGGCGTCGACGGTGGCTCGCATCGTCTCGACGCTCTTCGTATAGACGGCCTTGTACGGGGCCGCGAGGTTGACGAGGTAGAGGGCGTGCACGAACGCTGGCAGCCCTGCTTCTGCGCGTTGCTCGCGGAAGCGGCGCAGGTCGTCGGGATCGTGCTTCGGGAAGCGCCACGCGCGCGGGCTCTGGGCGAAGAGTTGGACGGCGTCGGCGTCCATCTGGATGGCGTTGTCGAGCGCCTTTTTGATCCCGCCCGAGCAGTGCGCACCAAACCGCATCCCCGCGACCCTAACGGCGCTCGAACCGCCAGGGCACGAAAGTGGGGGTCAGACCCCGGTTCTTTCGAACGGCACCCGTTCGGACACGGAGTTCGTGCCGAGAGTGTGATTTTTTCTTCACAGCTGCCCGCAAAGGACGACGGCAGGCGCGACGTAGGATGGCTCCAATGGCCGTTCGCGTCCGCATGGCGCCGAGTCCCACCGGCGCGCTGCATGTCGGGGGCGTGCGCACCGCGCTCTTCAACTGGCTGTTCGCGCGCAACCGCGGCGGTGAGTTCCTGATCCGGGTCGAGAACACCGACACGAGCCGCGAGGTGCAAGGTGCGGTCGAGCACGCCCTCGAGTCGCTCGCCTGGCTCGGCCTCGACTGGGATCGCGAGCCTTCTTTCCAGCTCGACCGCGTGACTGAAACGGCAGAGGCCGCAGGCAGGCTGGTCGCAGAGGGCCAGGCGTACGAGGACGAAGGTGCGATCAGGTTCCGGATGCCGGACGAGGGCCTCACCGGGTGGGACGACGTCGTCAAGGGGCGGATCGAGTTCCCGAACGAACAGCTGGAGGACCTGGTGATCCTGCGCTCCGACGGCCGGCCGACCTACAACTTCGCCTCGCCGATGGAGGACGTCTGGGATGGGATCACGCACGTCATCCGCGGTGACGACCACATCTCGAACACGCCCAAGCAGATCAACGTCATCCGGGCTGTTGGCGCGGAGCCGCCCGTGTACGCCCACGTTCCGAACGTCCTCGGGACGGACGGCAAGAAACTCTCCAAGCGTCACGGCGCAACCGGGGTCGACGAGCTCCGCCGAGCCGGCTACTACGCCCCTGCGCTGATGAACTTCCTCGCGCTCCTCGGCTGGAGCTACGACGACAAGACGACGATCATGTCGCGCGACGAGCTGATCGAGCGCTTCGATCTCGACCGCGTCGTCCCAAGCCCGGCGGCGTTCGACTACCAGAAGCTCGACTGGATGAACGGCGTCTACCTGAGGGCCCTGCCGTCTACGGACTACGCCGAGGAGCTGTTGCGCTACCTGCGGGACGCCGGTTACGACTGGGACGAGGAGCTCGTGAGGCGGGCAGCGCCGATCGTGCAGGAAAAGATCGAGCGCTTCGGACAGTTCCCCGACTTCGCCGGCTTCCTCTTCGAGGAGATCCACCCCGACCCGGCATTGTTCGCACCGGGCTCGCCGGTTCTGGAAGAAGCAGCCGCAGAGCTCGAGCACGTCGAGCCGTTCACGGCACCTGAGATCGAGTCAGTACTGCGCGGCCTCGCCGATCGGCTCGAGCTGTCTCCGCGAAAAGCCTTCGAACCGATCAGGATTGCCGTGACGGGCTCGAAGGTCTCGCCTGGTCTCTTCGAGAGCCTGGAGCTGGTGGGCAAGCAGGAGACACTCCGCCGGCTCACGGCCGCTGCGGAGCTCTCAAGGGTCTAGGTGTCGCCAGCGGGTCGAGGACCCGTTGAAATGTGATCCAGGCGCGTCGCCTGAACTCCGGGGTCGCGAGCGGAAGGCCTTCGCGCGTGCAGTCACCAGCTCGCCCGGGCGATGCCTCAGGAGGTGCACGCTTTTTTGCCATTTACGATGAGTGAACGGATGGTTCTCCGATTGGGTTACGCATAGACTGGCCGAGCGGTGGACTCGCCCAGCCACTCAGTCCTCGTCATCGACGACGACCCCTCGATTCGCCTGCTCTGCCGCGTAAATCTTGAGCTCGACGGCTGGACGGTGCTCGAGGCCGGCACCCTGGAGCAGGCCCGCCGTGAGCTCGCCGGAGGCGGCGTCGGCGTGGTCCTGCTCGATGTTCACGTGGGGACGGCCGACGGCCTCGCCTTCCTCGCCGAGCTCCGACGCGATCGACCGACGCTCGCCGTCGCTCTCCTGACCGGCTCGACGGGCGCGTCGCCCGACGACCGCGCCCGTGCGGATGCCGTCTTGTCGAAGCCGTTCACGCTCCAGGAGCTCGACGAGACCGTTCGTAGCCTGGCAGCGCCTCCGGTCGAGAAGGCTCGATAGAGTCCTCTCGATGTCGACGACGGCGGTGCGCAGCCCGGCGGAGTTCGAGCAGCACCTGCAGCGTTACCTCTTCGAGCGCTCCGAGGAAGGAAGAGCCGTCCGCGTCGGCGAGAAGGAGGTCTCCGAGCAGGCGGCGATCGTCGCGCGTTACGCCGACCTCTTCAGTCGCGAACAGCTGCGCAGCCTCCGAGACGAGGAGACACGCGTCGAGGGAGATCAGCATGAGTGGCTGTACCGCCTGCGCAAGACCTGTGAGAGTGGGCTCGTCGCCGCCGAGCTCGCCGAGAAGGACGATGAGCTCGAGAACGCGGTCCTCGCCGCCCGCGTGACCCACAAGGGAGAGGAGCTGCCTCTCCGCTCCGCGCTTGCGCGGCTCGCGGTCCTCCCCGACTACGCCGAGCGCGACGAGCTCGGCCGGCTGCGGCAGCAGAAATCGGCGGAGTTCAACGAGGAGAGGCTGGAACTGCTGTGCGCGTATGAGGAGCTCGAGGCCGATCTGTCGGAGGAGCCCGATCCCATCGCGCGGAACGACGACGAGAAGCAGATCTCGCTGCGTGACCTCGAGTCGGTGCTGGCCGTCGCGGTTGACCAGGTCGAGACCTCCTTCATCGCGATGCGAGAGCGCTGGTTCGAACGATTGCTAGGCGCGGACCGAGCCGACGTTCCGTCTTCCGCCCACATGAGCTACATCCGCCGCCTTTCTCCGCTCGACTCGACTTACACGAAGGAACGAGCGACCGACGTCTGCATGGCGACGCTGTCTGCGCTCGGCTTCGACCTTGCCTCGGACCGGAACATCCGGCTCGATCTCGACGACCGCCCGCAGAAGTCGCCGCGTGCCTGCGTGATCGCCTCCGACCCGCCGAGGGTCGTTCACCTGATCACGCGCGCCCAGGGCGGCCTGCACGACTACCAGGCGTTCCTCCACGAGGCCGGCCACGCGCTCCACTACGCCGGCTGTGACCCGAGACTCCCGTACACATTTCGGCGCATCTCACGCGACCACGCGCTCACGGAGATCTACTCGTACATCTGCGAGGCGATCACCCGCGAGCCGGGCTGGCATGCACAGCACTTTGGCCTCGACGACGAGCAAGCGCGCACGAACGCCGAGGGCACCGTCTTCCTGGAGGCGCTGCTCTTCCGCCGCTACGCGGCGAAGCTCCAGTACGAGCTCGGCTTCTGGTCGGATTTCGACAGCGCCGGGCTCGTGAGCGACGACTATTCGAGGCGACTGACCGGCGCGACCGGAATCCGCTATCCCCGCGACGGGCACCTCGACGATATGGACGCAGGCTTTTACTCGGCCGACTACCTGCGCGCCTGGATCCGTCATGCCCAGTTACGGGCGCACCTCGTCCGCGAGGTAGGGGACGATTGGTGGCGACGTTCGGAGACGGGCGAACTGCTGCGGGACCTCTTCAGGGAAGGCACGAAGCCGTCGAGCGAGGAGATCGCACGACGTCTCGGGTACGAGCCCTTCGACACCGGGCCACTGATCAGAGAACTGACCGCTTGAACGTCCGGACGGTCGCGTACGACCACTTCTACGCGTACGAAGAGCTGAGCGACACGCTGCGCTCGTGGGCGGAAGAAGCGCCGACCCTCTGTTCGCTCGAGTCGATCGGAACGTCCTTCGAAGGGCGCGACATCTGGCTCGTCACCGTCACGAACACCGGCACGGGCGCACACCTCGACAAGCCGGGCTTCCTGATCGAGGCGAACATCCACTCGATGGAGTGGACCGGCTGCACAGCTGCGCTCCATCTCCTCCACCGGCTCCTCACTGGATACGGCGATGACGAGACCGTGACGTGCGCGCTCGATACTCGCGTCTTCTACGTCATTCCGCGCCTCAACCCTGACGGTGCCGAGCGTGGGCTCGAGGAGCGCCGCTTCATCCGCTCCAGCGTCCGTCCCTATCCACGTGACCAGCAGGACGACGGTCTCCGGGTGGAGGACCTCGACGGCGACGGCCGCGTGCTCTACATGCGCGTCGAGGATGCGAACGGTGCGTGGCGCCGGCACCCGGGCGAGCCGAGGCTGCTGGTACGGCGTGATCCGGTCGACGGTCCTGAGGACGGGCCGTTCTATCGGCTGCTTGCGGAGGGCCGGATCGAGAATTATGACGGCGTCACGATCAAGGTCCCGCCCCCGCTCGAAGGACTGGACCTCAACCGGAACTTCCCGGCCGAGTGGGCCCCGGAGCAGGAGCAGCGCGGCGCTGGCCCGTACCCGACCTCCGAGCCCGAGGTGCGCGCGATGGTGCAAGCAGTGACGGCACGCCCGAACATCACCGGGCACATCGCGTACCACACGTTCAGCGGCGTTCACCTGCGACCGTACGCCGGCCGTCCCGACGAGGACTTCCCGACGCAGGACCTGCGCGCCTACAAGCTTCTCGGCGAGCGGGGAACTGAGCTGACGGGTTATCCGGCTGTTTCTGTCTTCCATGACTTCAAGTACGACCCGAAACAGACGATCAAAGGTGGCGCGCACGACTGGATGTACGACCACCTCGGCGTCTTCTCGTGGACGACCGAGTTCTGGAGCCCGCAGCGCGAGGCCGGACTATCGGACTACCACTTCACCGACTGGATCAGGGAGCATCCGGTCGAGGACGACCTGGCCTTGATCGAATGGGCCAAGCAGAACTACCCGGACGCCTACGTCGACTGGTACGAGTTCGAGCATCCCGAGCTGGGCCGCGTCGAGCTCGGCGGCTGGGACATCATCAACTACTGGTTCAACGTCCCCTTCGACCGGCTCGAGGACGAGGTCGCGCCGCACTCGGAGTGGGCGCTGTTCCACGCACTGGTGTCGCCGTTGCTCGGCGTGCGCACGCTGGAGGTCGAGAAGCTGGGGGAGAAGTCCTTCCTGGTCCGTTTGGTCCTTCAGAACTCAGGCTGGCTGCCGACCAGCGTGACAGAGAAGGCCCTCGAGCGGCAGAGCGTGATCGGCATCGAGGTGGAGCTCGACCTTCCAGATGGTGCCCGCCTTGTCAGCGGCGAGTCGAAGACGAACATCGGACAGCTCAAGGGCCGCGTTGACAAACGGTCGACCACGTGGTGGGCCAACGACGAGTCGACGAGCGACCTCGCAAAACTCGAGTGGGTGGTCGAGGCACCTCCGGGAACCGAGATCGGGGTCGAGGCGCGCGGCCAGCGGGCCGGCACCCTCCGCCGGCTGGTCACGCTCGGTTAGCGGATCACTCGCACGAGGGATCTAGGCGGGCCTCCCTCCGCGGGGGGAGGCGAGAGCTCTGGCTGCCGCGTACCCTGCGACTCGGTCGGAGGTGGGCGTACCTCCGGCCGTACCGGGATCTGCGGCTCCGCGCTTCGGCGCGGATAAGAAGGAGTTGGACATGCGGGATTTGAGTGGTTGGTCGGGCGGCGTTCTGGCGAACGCTCTGTGGGGAAACGGCTCGCGCGGGGATTCCCGTAAGAACGGGCTCTGGGGGTCGAAGGACGAAGAGCGCTCGGAGGGTGACGCCGAGGCTGCGGCTGCTCAGGCCTCCTGGGCGGACGAGTCAAGCCCCAGCTGAAAAGCTCGGGCGCAGGCACTGATCGTGGCAGACGTGGAGGCTTGTTAGCCTCCACGTCTTCAAGCTCGAGCGGGGGCCAGGCGGGATTGCGCCAACCCTTGGCCGGGACGCCGTAGGGGGAGAGCTCAGCGTCCGGGCTCGCCTGGCTCCCACAGCAATTGTGCCTGCAAACGGGGTCTTGGAGAGGCTTCAGGCAACGATGTTTTCGGCGTCGCGGGGTCGATCAGAACCGAGCTCATGAGCCACGAAGAAGAACCTCAGGGAGGTCGAGAACCGGGCACCGAACTTCGGGCTGCCGCCAGAGCTCGAGGCTCGTTTCGCGTGGAGCGACTAGCTTGAGCGCGTTGCGAACGGAAAGCGGCCTGCTCGAACTGGGAGCTCCGCCGTTTTCTCAGCTGCGGGGCAAGGACTCGAACCTTGACTACCTGATCCAGAGTCAGGCGTCCTACCATTAGACGACCCCGCAACGGGTCGCCATTGTAGCCGCGTAAAGTGAGATCTTCCCGCGGCTCGCACGCCGCTACACTGACCCCTCGCTCGGCCCATTCGTCTAGTGGCCTAGGACACCGCCCTCTCACGGCGGCGGCACGGGTTCGAATCCCGTATGGGCCTTTCGGCATTCCTAGGCGTGCGGAAACCCGCATTGCTCCACTGTCAGACGTGTCAGGTGTGCCGCGAATGCTCATGTGGTGCCTACCTGGGTGCTGCCTCGGCCTGTTGTCCGCTCGGGCGACGGCGGGTGGCGCTCGAGCGGCGACTGCTAGGCGGCAGGCTTGACGATCGCGGACGCGTGGATGATGTTGGGGTTCAGCGGGTCGGGCGAAGTGACGTCCGAAACCGAAACCACAACGTAGCTCCGATCTCGCCCCTCGTCGCGAACGGGTTCGTTGGGGACGAGCTTGCGAGCCGAGAAATAGACGAAGCTGAGATCAGCTCCGCCTGGGTGCTCGACGTCGATGTCGTATCGGTAGGGCATCAGTGCAGCGCGAAAAGCGAGGCCGGAATCCTATCCCCGGCTGCTGCTCTTTAGACTCCGGCCCAATGGATCTCGAGCAGGTCGCCCGCATTCCCCGCTGCGCAGAGTGCGACGAGTCCTGGCTACCCGATGACGATGAACGCTGGCAAGCCTATTTCGACACCGACGGCGAGCTCGTTTTCTTCTGCCCGGAGTGCGCGGAGCGAGAGTTCGGCGACCGTTCGTGAACGGGGGTGCGGCAGATAGGTGACGCCTGCCAGCACTCCGCCGAACACCAACGGCGCTTGAGCCACTTGCGGCTGTTCTCTCGTAGCCGCCGGCTGTAGACCTCGCCGCAGCCGACACAGACCTTCGTCTCAGGGATCCCGGCCTGTCGCCGTTGTTCCTGCCAGTAGCGCCTTGCCTGCGGGCCCTTGGTGTTGTCGTGCCCATGCGCGAATCGGCGCTGGCTCGAGATGAGCGTCCCGCAGCCGCATCGGCAAGGATGCAGGTCGAACAGTGTCCTCGCGTCCGCCCCGAGCAGCAGCGCGACCTTCGCGACGGTTGCGGGGGAGGGTGCGACGCTGCCGTTTTCAACGCGGCTCAAGTCGTAGGTGTCGAGCCCGACGCGGGCGGCCAGCTGCGGCTTAGGAATGCCGAGCTGTTGCCGGCGAGCCTTGGCGGTCACTCGGCCGGCGTGACGGTGTGCAAGGAGATCGACCTTGACCCCGTGAAACCGACGAACTCATCCCCATGGTCGAAGTTCGCGCTGGCGGCCGCCGCGACGACCCGACCCGTCACCATCAACGTCACGTCGGTGCCGAGCTCGAGCCCCGCAAAGAACTGCTGGTCGTCAGGGTCGCCCACGTCGAGGAAGGCCCGGCCGGAAAGCTTCAGCAGGAGCTTGTCGGCCTCCTGCCAGACGATCGCGGGCTTTGCGGGCTTCACAGGCGCTTTAACCGCCACACTCCGACTTTCGGCCGGATTCCGTTTTCAAGATGGGGCCCCAGAAAATTTTTCTCGCGGGAAACGGGCGGGGTCGCCACCATGCCCCCCGTCCTCGACTACCCCCTGCCCCCGGTTTTGAATTTTCACGAGCGGGTCGCCATAGGACCGTTTTTCACGGCTAGACATCGGACTTGCTGCTCCGCGAGCTGGGAGGGGCAGTCGTACAATCATGCCGAACTGCAGACGTGCCCAGGGGTCCCTCGGTCGCGCCAAAACTCTCCCCTTGGAGCGGTCGAGCTGCGGCGTGAGCCATAGGCGCCGCCCCTGGGCACCTTTTCTACACCGCACGTCAGCATGCGAGCTGTCCAGCTTTTTCGTAGGGTCGGCAGCCCGTTTGCTTAAACGCCACAGGACCGAGGCTGAGCGAGGGCCACGGTTTATCGGCGGGCGGCGCTGGGTAAGGTAGTGCGAGCCGGCGCTTGCGCTAGACCCGTCGCCCGGGTCGATTCTGGCGGCTCGAACCGTCCTGGGCGAGGTTACGCCGACCCGCTCTGTCCACCATAGTCCTAACTGGACGGGATTTGTTGCGATTGCCACATTTTCGTGCCATACTCGGCGGCGCACTGGGCGAGTGCAGGGAGCGGTCCGGTCGAGCGAAAGGCTAAGCGGGGGAGGACGCCTTTCTCGCGACGCCGGCAAGGCGGCACCGCTCCTTGCGCCGTCAGGTTCGTGTGTGGCACTCCCTTCAAGGTTCACTGCATCAGTCGTGCGCCGCGTCGGCCGTTGCAGGAGCGGTGTGCAGGCTTGAGGTTCTCGATCTTGTCCGAGCCGCCGTACACGCGGGGTAGAACGTGATCGGCGACCCAGGGATCATCGGCGCGTGGTCCGCCGCCGCAGATCCAGCAGGTGACGGCTGCTGCTCTGACCTTGGCTGCGGCGCGGGTGTAGCTGCCGGTGCGCTTGTGGGGTTTCGGGTGGAGTGCACAGCGGTTGCTGCCGGGTGTTTCGCAGACCCGCCCGCAGCCGGGGTAGCAGCAGATGCGGAGGATTGCCAACTAGTGAGCCGTGGGGCCGCCGGCGCACCTCCAAGTGTGCAGCGGCCCCACGGCTCTCTACGCGGCCTGTTCCTTCGCGGCCTCGAACAGCTCCTCCCGCCCCTTCACCACGGGGTGCGTGCTCGACACCTTGTCGCCTTGGCGGATGACGTGCTCGACGCCCTTCACCTCGCAGACGAAGCTGGTGATGGCGACGAGCTCCTTGCCCGCCATCACAGCACCTCGAGGTAGCGGAAGGCGTTGGGTGCGATGACGCCTGCTCCGACGCGCCAGTACGCGTAGAAGCCGCGCTGCCCGGTCGGCAGGTTCCCCTGCGCGGCGCCGAACAGGTGCGGGATCGTCTCGATCTGCATGCCGATCCGGTCGACGATTTTGTAGCCCGTCTTGAAGTCGCCGCCGATCATGATCCTGGAGCCGGTAGTGGTCGTGGTCGTCATCGGCGACCACTCGACCTTCGGGCGTCCGACGAAGTTGCCGCCGCGGTCACCGTCGCCGAACTGGCGCGGCTCGGTCGTGGATCCCTGCGCCACGAATCTGTACGTCTTGTCCCAGATCGCGGGCGCGGCCGCCCACGTCGACGTTGCGATGAACCGTGCCGGCACCTGCGCCTTCAACAACCACGGGTCGCCGACCGCGAATGTTGCCGACACCGCGGTCTGTACCCGCTGCGTGGTTGTGAGCCCGTTCAGGGCGCCGATGTTCAGGATCCCGGACGGCTCGTTCGTTCCGGTGCCGGTCAGGAACTTGGTGGCCTCCAAGGTGTTTTTGGCGTCGTAGATCAGGTTGGCGATGTTCTGCTGCAGCGAGCCCCAGTCCTGCGTCAACTCGATCGACACCGGGATGAAACAGAACGCCTTCTGCGTGAGCAGGTCGGGCTGCACCAACGTGGGTGACGCGTCGGTCGCCGGGGCCGCCTCCGCGCCGAACGCCGCGACAACCGAGTCCGCGGTGACGCCACGCCACTCATGGGTGACGATCGTCTCGACGCTCGAGATGTCGCGGATCGGGTTCGCCGCACCGGTGCCGGTGATGATGATCGTCGGGTCCAGGGTGAACGGGACCGCGAAACCACCGGCCGAGCCGGTGCCGATCGACATCGCCCGCTCCTCCTCAACAGCCGACACCTTCCGGACCGCCTCCACCTCCTGGGGTGTGAAGCGCAGATGCCCCTGCATCGGGTCCTGGAACATCTTCCCGAACGCCGACAGGTAGTGCGGATCGCCAACGGCGTCGAGGTACCTCCCGCCGACGCCGACCGGGTCGCGTTCACGGATCAGGCCGTCGAGCCTGTCGGCGGCGCTCGCTTCCAGCACGCCGCTGTTGCGTTCAATCGCGCGCAAGCCGGCGTCATGGGCGGCCCTGACATGCGCCGGTGAGGTCTCGTCGCTGCGGGTGCCGACACTCGGGAACCTGGCGCCGTCCTCACGGCTGCGCTGGTTCCCGGCTAGCTCAAGGAGCCGCTCCCGCCGCACCTTGTACTCGTCCAGCTGCTCGTTCAAATCGTTCCAACGGTCGCGTTGGCTGCTGGTGAACGGCTCGCCGGCGGCCTCGTCCTCGAGCGTCTGGATCGCCGCCCGAAGCTCTGTCTCGTTCATCGTTCCGCCTCTTTCCTGCGGCGCGCGCTGGCCGCCACTCGCTCGTTATCGGCTCCCGGGTGCCCGATGTCGGCGGCGCGGGGAGCGGGTGGCAGCTTGGCCGGCGCGCTCAAACGCGACTATCGGTTCTACTCGCCGCCGCCCAGGTGACGCTGCCGCTGGATCGGATCGCTGGCCCACACATCCCGCGCGTGCTGCAGCTGCTCACGCGCCCCGTCCCGGATCTCCTCGTCGAGCTCGAGCTGATCGAGCAATGTCTCCAGCGCCGCCAGCTTGAGCCCGTAGCGGGCGTCTAGCGACTCGTCGCTCAGGTTGGTGTTACGCACCCGGTTGAGCTCGTTCAGTTCGACAAACTGTTTCTCGAGCAAGGCCGCAGGCGCGGGTTCAGCCTCATACCAGCCCATGCCGCCGCTTCGCAGCCGGACCGGCTCTTCTTCATCGGGCTTGGCAGGCTCGTTCTCTTCGCTCATCTCGTCTGCCTCCTAACCGTCGAGAAAACCGCCATTTACAGCCAAAAAGCGCGTGTCACTCGCCGAAAACTTAGCGGGGTCGCCAGGGTCCTCCTCCGCTCTCGAGTTGATCACGCCCCCTCTACCGCACTCGCCCGGCGCATCGCGAACGCTCCAGCAGCTCGAGGTAGTCGCTGACTTTCACCAGTGGCCGACTGTAGCCCGGTAGCACAATCGCGTTGACGGTACGGAAGACAGCGTCGACCGCGCGCCGCTCGAGACCGAGTTCGCGCAGGTCGCCGCGGGTGAGGAACGCGTCGGGGTTCGCGAGCCGTACGGCGGCTGATGGACGCGCGCTCATGCTGGGGTGTTCGTCACCTTTCACGACACCTCTCGCCTCGGCTGGCGCGATGTCGTGTGGTGGTGTCGTCTTGCTGTCTCCCCTATAGGGGGACGACAGCACGACACCACTACCCGCTGGCTCATCGGAGGCCCCCAAAAACAGAGTGGTGTCGTGGCTGTCGTTTGGGCTTGACGACACCACTCGCCAGCATTTTGCGTTGCGTGCTTTTCCGGGTGGTGCGAACCCGTATTCGAGCAGTCCTTCCTCGGTGAGCGCGTCGAGCACGGGCCGGATCGTCTTCGGGTCGGCGCCGATACAGCCGTCTTGTTGCTTGCGTCGCAACTCGCCGACTGTGCGCCACTCAGTGTCGGCGAGCGCCTCGAGCAACTCGGCGCGGATATCGCGGGTCTTGCCGTCGTTCGGGTCGCGCCGGTAACCGGTCTCCCGGTCGAACAGGAGCCCCCAGGCGTCGTCGACCGGTAGTCGGCCGGCGCGGTCCTTCAGGAACCGGAGCCGTGAGTAGCCGTCGCTGACACGTTCGATCGCGACGATGATTTCAGCGCCGCGGACGGCTGCGCCGGAGCCGGCGACGTCGTGGATCGTCAACGCCGGCTGTAGTCCTACCGGCGGTTTGCGCGGGTGGGCGCCGAGGATGAGCGCGAACCCGTGGCGCGCGCGCAGTCCGTCGAGGCGACGCATCAGGTCGTCGATTTGCCGTTCCGCGTTCGCGTCTTCGGCGCGGTGCGCCTTGTAGTACGGGTCGAACGCGACGACGTTGTAGGTGCCGTCGACGATTGCCTGCTCGACCGCGGCGAGCTGCTCGTCGTCCGTGTCGAGCTCGAGGCCGTCGGGGATGAGCGTGATTCCGACCGCGTCAGATTTATCGAGGCTCGCTTCGCGCAGCATCCGTTTCGCGTCCGCCTCTGATTGTTCGAGGTCGACGATTAGGGCGCGCGTGCCGGTGATACCGGACCAGTCGAGAAACTCGCTGCCATGGACAGCGGCACCGATGAGGCGCGTTATGAGCGTCGACTTCCCGGCGCCGGTGTGACCGAGAACAATTGTGCGGGCACCCTGGACGACGAGCGGGCCGAGCAGCGCACCGTCATGCTCGGGGTCGGGTCGCTCGCACAACTCGCGGGCGCTCACCACGTCGAGTGCGACGGTCGTGTGTGCGCGTGCCTGGCGGACGAGTTCGAGGAACGCGTCGCGGTCGCCGTCCCAGTCGCACCAGTCGCCGCCGTCGGGCGGTCGCACCCGCACCGTGTGGCCGCCGAGCACCGACGCTGCTTTCGCCGCGCCTTCGTCGCCGGCCCGGTCGGCATCGTGGCAGAGGTGGACGGTGGCGCCACGCGGGATCGGTGCCGCCCAGGCGGGTTTGAACGTGAGTGCGCCCGCGGGCAGAACGAGGATCGCGGCTCGATCGCCGACAACGTCGAACAGTCGTGCGGCATCGCTCTCACCTTCGGCGAGAAACCATTCGAGTGAGCGCACCCGGCCGGTGATAAGCGGCTCGAGGAAAACGCTGGGGGCGAGCGCGTAACGGGGCTTGTCGCCGAGCGGCCGGAACTTGACCGCGGTGACCGCACCGTTCGCGGGATAGCCCCAGGCGAGCTCGACGCCGCCGTTGCGGTCGACCCGCACACGGGTGCCGAGCGCGATCAAGGCATCGAGGGTGATCCGCTTGCGCTCCGCGAACGCCTGCACCCGCTCACGCACCGCACCGTTGACGCCCAGGAGCGGGGTGAGCCGCTCCCAGGCGTCACGGTGGTCGACGACCCGCTTCGGTTGCCGTTCCGCTTCGTGGGCGAGCCCCGTGTAGTCAGAACGGGAGGTCGTCACCCTCGTCGTTCTCTGTGCCGTCAGGCTCGGTCGTTGGTGCTCCGAGGATCTCGGCCGCCTTGCGCTTCGGCCGGTCCGGGAATCGCACCTTGAACGAGCGGTAGTCGCGGCCGGTGCCGGACGTGACCATGTCACCGCGGCGGATCGAGATCCGCTCGCCGGCTGTCAGGTCGCCCGTGGGACGCTTGGCGACTTCGTCGGCGAACCGGGACTGCAACGCCGTCTCGAACAGCCAGACGCTTCGGTTCTCGCCATCGACCTCGACGACGATGATCGGTCTGTCGCCGTAGGCGGTTGGGCCCTCGTCGAACTCGACGAACGTGCCTTCGACCGTGTCGCCGTCGTCGTCCCAGCGCCAGCCGCGCGGAAACTCCGAGGGTTCCTCTCCGGTGGCGATGCTAGTTTGTGTGTTCACAAGAAGTGCTCCTTTCCGAGCGGCCCGTTCGAGCGGGCCGCTCTCGTTTTAGGCGGCCGGCTTCCCTGCCTGCTCCGCAAGTCGCTGGTCGAGCTCGGCGCGGGGGATGCGGTGTTGCCCGCCAACCTTCACGGCCGGTACGGCGCCGCTGGAAACCAGTTGGTAGGCCGTGCGCAACGAGACGCGCAGATATCGGGCGAGCTCTCGGACGGTTAGGAACTCGGGCCGCTCGGCTGTGGTGGACATACGTGGATAGTTGCAGAAGTAAGAGACTTGCGGTAGCTTTTCGCTTGAAAGTTCGGGTTTCCGAACGCGAGAGGAGATCGCTTGAGCGACGAACCGCAAGCCAAGGCATTCCCGAAGGGCCTCAAGGATGAGTTCCCCGACGGACCCCCGACCGTCGTAGTGACGCATCTCGGCTGCGAGCTGATCCTTCGCTTCGCACCCGGCGACTTCAACGGGGAAGGCCAGCTACAGGAACTGCGTCTCTTGCCCGGCACGAAGAATCTGCGGCCGCGGGTGCTAGCCGACTTCGTGCCACGAGCCGAGCGTTACCTCGCCTATGCGCGGGCGACAATGCGCATACTCGGCCCGGAAGGCACACCCGAGACCCGCATGCAGCAGTACCGGGGCGCGGCCAAGGCGCTACGTGAGATCAGCGGGCCTGGCCGCGGCCTCAGCGACCAGTTCTACCGGCTGGTCGCGGACAACTACAACGAGCTCGTCGCAGAGGGTGAGCCGCATCCAGTGAAAGCGCTATCAAAGATCCACAACGTCACGATCGGCGCTGCGAGCAGATGGATTAGTGAAGCGCGGCGACGAAAACTGATCAAGACCGAGAAACGAGGCGGACGTGGCTAGCGTCTGGATCACCCGCCGCGCGACGAGCAGCGGCGCAACCCGGTACCGCGTCGAGTTTCGCGTTGGCGGCCGCGAATCGAGAACCCGCTACGGCGGTAGCTTCCGCACGATGCGCGAAGCGAAGGGCCGCCGCGACTACGTCGCCGGCGAGCTCGCCGCGCTGCGCGTCCCCGATTTGCGTCTCGACACGCCTGCCACTCTCGAGACGCTCCGACGGGCCGCCGAACGCTGGAAGGCATCGCGCGTCGACGTGGCGGCTGGAACCCTGACCACCTACGAGGTAGCGTTAGGGCGCCTCCTGCCGCGATTCGGCGACACCTCCGTTGACGCGATCGACGCGCAAGCGGTGGCGGACGTTGTCGCTGAGCTACACACGGCCGGGCTGCGGAAACACACGATCCGCAAAACGGTTTCGGTGCTCGGGATGATCCTTGACCATGCCGGCCGCTCGACCGACAACCCGGTGCGCGACCGCATGATCGTGAAAATGCCTCGCGAGGAGCGGCGGCACGTGCAGCCGCCGACCGCCGAGCATGTCGAGGCTGTTGTGCGGCTGCTCCCGTCTCGTTACCGGCTACCGACGCTTGTGCTCGACGCGACCG
>Ga0070698_100004108_pt1 | contig 15997 bp, 18 predicted proteins | sample KBSK1502metaG_FD_65477 | JGI IMG/M metagenome (GOLD analysis project Ga0070698, IMG submission 65477) | Corn, switchgrass and miscanthus rhizosphere microbial communities from Kellogg Biological Station, Michigan, USA - KBS K1-50-2 metaG | ecosystem: Host-associated > Plants > Roots >...
CCAAGCAAGTCGCGAGGCAAAGGCAGTGCGGTCGAGATCATCCCGAGCGGGGCCGTTAGCCGCTGGTGCATCAACGCCGCAAACCGGGTGTTGAACTTGCGTTCGAGGGCCACCCGGAGCAGCACCATGGCTGCATCGGAATAAAGATATTGTTGCCCAGGTTCGTGGTTCGGACCCGCTTTCCAGGAATTAAGGAAGCGAACAAAATCCGGCCAGGTATATCTACCTTTGTGCCACGTCTCGTATTGCTGCGGCCTGTTCGGCAAGCCGGAAGTATGACTGGCAAGCTGTCCCAGAGTTATCCGGCGGATATCTCCGCCTCGCTGTAACTCGGTGACGTATTTGGCAACCGGGTCGTCGAGGCTGAGCTCGCCCTGTTTAACAGCTTGCGCGAGCAACGTGGTCGCGAACACCTTGCCGACGGAGCCGAGATTGAAGATTGAGTCGGCAGCGACCGGACGATTCTGCGCATTGTCAGCCATGCCGTAGTTGAAGAACGAAGTCTTACCGTTCATCCGGACGGCAACCGCAACCCCTCCTCCGCTGCCATTCTTCGGCAAAATCGGTTGAACCTTTTGCGCAACGATCTGTTCAATGTTGACCTGAGCACGGATCGGAGCAGCAGTTAACAGCGCCCCAATCACAGCAGTAGTAAGGAAGGCTGTTTTGATCATGGGCGCGAGAGTAGATTCATCCGCCGAAAAGTCGAGCTAGCATTTGGTCTTTCTTATTATCCCTGGCGGAGTCTAGAATGGAGCGGCTGGGGAAGCCGCGGACATAAACGGTAAGGTCGAAGGCTGAGCGAACCCGCAGTAAGCGAATCAAATCTCTCGATTGTCGCCTCGCTGCAACCTCAGGCTGCGAATAAGCTCCGCACTGGTCAAGCAGTTCCGGCTTGCGCAACTTTTCGCCGGACATTAATCTCGCCAGATCAGAATTCGAATCCAAAACATAGCTGAGCATCAGACGCAAACCCGAATATGAAAATGAATCAATGTTTGCTAGGGTTGACCTTCGCTCTGATATGTTCCTCATCTCGGAGCATGGCGGCAGAAAATGAACCACAGCAAGAACAAACAAAAGCGACGTACCTCGTCATCTACCGACCCGGCCCCGCGTGGTTGGTAGGAAAGTCGGTCCTTGAGCAGCCTCTCAAGGAGCACGGAAAGTACATGCTAAGCCTTTACATCAAAGGTTCCATGAAGCTAGCAGGCCCTCTCACTGACGATGCTGGCGGTGCGGTTCTACTGGCGGTGGCTGACGAGCCGGAGGCGAAGACAATAGTAGCGGCGGACCCGGCGGTAAAGTCGGGGATTTTTGTGTATGAGATGCACCCCTGGAAGTTGCAGCCATGGGACGAGTTTGCAAAGAAAGCCAAAGGTTCCGTCCAACCAGTCGCGCCGGTAAAACGCGAATCTGCGGGCGCTCGTTAGCTTCCGCTGAGGTCGGGCCGCATGGAGAGCCCAAGCAACAGCCGGATGCCTTGGTTCATGTAGTTACCGGCGTCCTTTTTATTGGCGGCGCCTGGATCAACAAAGGGCAATACGTTGGCCAAACAAATCGTTGGCTCGGTATTTTCTATATCGTTTTTGGAGCGATCGGTATGAATTGGGCTCACATCATTGTGGGTATTGTTTCCATACTAATCGGCTTATTGACCTAAACGTGCTGTGCCGCTATCTGCTATCTGGCGAGAGATTACTCGAAGGATTTTAGATGAGAGTTGAGAATTCGGGCTCTCATGAGATGATCCGAGACGACGGAGAGACCTCTTAACCGAGACCTACATGAACCGTAGCTATCGCTTACTATTCGGACCTTTGGCTGCGGCTGTTTTTGGTCTCGGCATTGCCGGCCTCGCGCTTCTCGTGCCCGGCTATAGCCATGTGCATCAGACCGTCAGCGAGATTGGAGAAATTGGCTCGCCAGTCAGAATTCCCTTCGCGATCATGTTATGTTGTGTCGCGGCCTGTATTCTGGTGTTCGCCTCAGGCGTGCGCGACCTGTCGATTGCAGCCGGACACTCCCCATTGGCTGCATACCTGACAGGGTTCATGGCGTTGTCGGCTGCAGGGGTAGGAGTATTTGCCTATCCGCATCCACTTCACAACGTTTTCGGCATGTCCGAATTGATTGGCTACCAAGCGCCGGTGGTTTTTGCGCTCACGTGGAGACGCGAACCGGGGGCGAAAACTCTCGTAGCGCTTTCGTGGATTATGTTTGTGCTCATATGGGTTGCTATCGGGTTAAACTTAAGCTCGATTGACCGACAAGGACTGATTTGGACTTACGTAAGGCCAGTTCATGGACTTGCACAAAGAGCCCTGTTCGCCGCCTGGTTCGGCTGGTGTGCCGTGGTCGGTATTATGCTGTTTCAACGCGCGCGGAGCATTGGGCGAGAACCGAAAGTGCGGAAATCAGTTGAGAGCCTTTAGAGGACGAGCCACCTTCGGTCTGCGCTGAGTAGAAATCAGATGACCAACTCTCTCATTTGTCGCCTGCTTTGCGGAGTCGCTTTTGTCTCCCCTGCCACTCCGGTCCAGTCAACCGATTCGCCTGCCATCCCTGAGATGGCCCGACTTGCCAAAGTGTTCGCCGGGGATTGGACCACAGTGGAGATCGTCCAGCACGGTAAGCCTGTCCCTGATGGCGCGGGTCGCCATGGAACGGTGCACGTCAGCCTCACTGGCGGCGGGACCGCGCTGGTGTCTGAGGGCCATTCTGTTGGAACTGTCGGCGGCGAGCTTCAGTGGTTCATCGCGATCTGGTGGGATCCCGGTGCGAAATGCTATCGCTTTCTCACCTGTTTCAGGACGCCAACTGATGCGGGTTGCGAGCTGCGTGGCACCGCGCACTGGGATGGCGACACGTTCGTGAACGATTACGAGGAAGTGATCAACGGCAAACCGACAAAGATGCAAGATCTCTGGACCGACATTACGCCTAACTCGCACACACTGACTGAAGCACACGATGCCGGCAACAGCGTAATGAAACCATATGTAATCTCCCATAACACGCGACAGTAAATCAGTTGAGAGTCTTTAGATGAGCGTTGAGAGCTGCCAACAATTTACATGGCGTGGCGCCTGAGCTTTGTTAGTTAGGCCACAATGAACAAACTATCACTCGCGGTCGTCGCGCTACACCTTGCATCGTTTGCGTTGAAGGCTGCACAACCGGAGATCGATCCGACGCACATCGATGTCTACGTTACGCCCTACTACAATTCTAAGGGCCCCGCAGTCAAAGTCGGGCGGTTTAGTTCGGGTCTGGCGTCAGCGAAGGAAGATGACGTTCTTACTACCATCGCCGAGATGAAGAAAGATTGGAACCGGCTCACTTTTCCCGAGCTTTACGTCGGCGCGATTCGGCTGTACGACCTTGGTTATCGAAAGGAAGCAGTGTACTGGTTTTATTCTGCTCAGTATCGCGGTCGGCAATTTGGCGTTCTCCTGGATCAGACCAAGATGGGAAGCATCGGTAGCCCCGGGTTTGAGCTGTTGCACGCTCAGAATGCTTTTTATCAACTCGTGGGCCCTTACATCAACGGTTACGCCTTCGGAGACACCGATGGGCTCGTGAAGACCGTGGAAAAAGTCCAGAAAGAAGGGCGCCAGATACCTGATTTACAGGCTGCCTATCCCGGAGTCACATTCAAAAATAAGGGCGAATGGTCGTCTGCTAACACTGAGCTCGCTGATGGGATGAACCAGCTTGTATCGATGCTGAAAGAGAAGAAGGACGAGATAAAACGCCAGCGTGTGGAGCGCGGCTTGGAAGAGAAGTTCTCGAAACTAACAAGCAAGGAGGTACCCAGTCGTTAGAGCCAACGCCACCATCGAGGCGCATCTGCTTACTCGTATGAACCTCAGATGAATATGATCGCCGCACTTTTCATTGCACTGATTGTCCTTGGTCTGCCAACGCTTTATTTCGCATGGCGTAGCATGGAATTTCGCAAATTCCTGGCTGGCGCGTTCTTCGTCAGTGCAGGAATTCAATTCTATTTCTACCTGGCCAAGGTGTCGGTGCCGCTGCTTGGCACCAATCTTGTCCTGACGCCCCAAATCATCGGGTGGCGTTCCATCGTCCATTTCATCTTGTTTGGGCTTTGCCTTTACTTCGGTTTTATCAAAAAATCGAAAGCCTCAGGCAAGTAACCGAGCCGTTACTCGTTAGGGACCTGGACGAACATGATGCGACTCACTCTTCTAGTTTGTGTCACGGCGTTTCTTCCGTACTTGGCAGACGCCAAGCGTCTTCCACCAGCAACAGTCGCGCCTGTGGTTTACGAAGGCATCCGTTATGTCACGCCAAATGACGATGGCCGACGGGCCTACATCGAAGCGTGGGATGTTCAGACCAATAGGAAGCTCTGGGACTTGACGGTTTTTACGAACCGTATTGACCCAAAACTGGAGGAAGATATTCAGTGGATTTTTATTAGCGAACTCAGTCTTCGCGATGGCACTCTTATCGCGAAATCTGAGCGCGGCACCACGTACCAGGTTGATCTAAGAACGAGAGCGATAACCGAGTCCAATGCCACGCGGTCACCAGCGCCGGGCGGGACTGTGCATCCCCATGACATTCCTGAGGTGATCGAAAGAGCGATCACGAATGGATCGCTCGTAAAGAACTACGATGTCTCTTTCCATATGAACCCATTCTATCTCCGCGGAGATTTCAACGGTGACGGAAAGATCGACGTCGCTGTCTTAGTAAAGCAACGCTCGACCGGGAAGGTTGGGATAGCGATCATTAACGGTGCGTCCGACAAGGTAACAATTCTCGGCGCGGGGACTGCCATTGGCAACGGCAGTGATGACTTCGAATGGATGGATTCGTGGGAGACCTACTCCAAGGACCGAATGGCTGATGGAACAGGTGCCCCGAAGTTACGTGGCGATGCGCTTCTTGTGAGCAAGAGCGAGGCGGCCAGCGCACTGATCTACTGGAACGGAAAACGCTACGTTTGGCTTCAGCAGGGTGATTAGCGGCGACGAGCGTGTTATTCCAGATCCAGGTTTTCCCAATGGATCTGAATCGCGTTCCAAGCTGTTCCACAAAAATTCAGTTCGTCGTATTGATAGTCAAAAGCCACGTTACCCACGGCGTCGAGACCAACTATGCCGGTGTAGATAAAGGGGCCGGCCAGCGTGTAATCGATGAGGTAGTTGTTCGGCGCATCTTCATAAACGCTACTACAGAACGGGCTATAGACACTCGGGTCAGGGTAATAATGCCAGGTCTCACTCGCCTGAAAAGCACCGAGATCGATCTGATATTTGCGAGGCGCGCTGTAGGTGCGTGTTTCTCCCGGCGGTTGCTGGTAATTGCTGCCGGCTCCGTCATCGAACAGGAGTAATTGATCGCCCGGCATGGACACAGCATGTTGGCCGATCGGCGGCAATGTGTCCGGGCCTAGAGTCAGGGAGAACTGACGCAGCGACGGGAACTCATACCAATGCTTTGTCGGATCGCCCAGAATCCACTTAATGTTTCCAGAGTCATAATCAACCGCGATGACAAAGTTTTCCCGGCTGGAAACGATGAGCGAGTTATCAGAGCTGCGGTAGGCGGTGGCGTTGTTGTGAAACCAATCGATGGGCGCGGGATGGACGAATTGCCTTGGATCATCCCCACCGGCAGTCATCGCGGCGCTGATGATGTCCGCCAGGTTCCAACTCCGGAGCACATTCCCGGCGGCGTCGACCTCCAGATTAACGCTCTCAGTTTGGTCGACCGTATCGACGTCGAGGATCATTCCTTCCCGGCCCGGGTCGATATTATGATGGAAGTCGGTGACACCAATCGCGCTGTAGTCGGCCACAGGTGTCGTCACGCCATCGAACTCCGTGCGCAGAAGCGAGGTACCGGAGGTAACATAAAATGCGTTATCGAAGAGAATACAGTTTTGGGCCCCTACTCCTGCCGTGCTGACCCAGCGGATTTCGGCGTCACTGTCGATAATGATGGGCGTGTTAGGATCGGCGTAGTTCTTCAGGAGGATAAGGTCGTAGCTCAAGGTGGTGTTTGGCAACCTTGACTGAACGACGGTCGGATTGGAGTACGTGCCTCCGTCGAAAGGCGGCGTCGTGATACTAACGGCAAATCTTTTGTTCTGGGCAAATCGGCCGCTGAAACCGAGCGTGGCTACGACGCGGTTCAGGCGACCAGCGTAGAGCCCGAAGACCGGGATGGTTACATTGCCAGTTTGCGGATCGAAATAACCCCGAGCTTCCAAATAAGATCGAGCATAACGGACCTTGATTGGCCGCGTGGCTGACCCCGTCTTTGGCTGAATCCAGAACTGGGCGGACTTGAAGCCCGCGACATTACTAACACGAGTCTGGATAAAACGGATGAATGGAGTTGGACCGTCAAACACTTGAATGGTTCCAACCATCCGCCCGGGCTCCGCCGCAATCGAAAGTGCGCTCAAGAGCATGGCCGCGGCAACGATCAATCGTGAGCCCATGCCCCTTTTTGCCCGAAGAGCACGAGAAGAGTCAAGCTGATTCAGCGGTAATCCGTGTTGAACGACTCCAAGCGTAATCAGACGCAAGCAGCATGGCATCCTCGTAAACTTATGACAAAATGGCCGCCAAGATGATTCGTTGCGTTCATTTGAAGACCGGGGCCGATGGCCGTTCACATGTCGAATACACCACAATTCCGACTGGCACCGTTCATAAAGCGAGCGCGATCCATTTCTAAGAAACGCCAGCTGGTTCATCCCTTGATTGGCACACCGCGCCACACGTGCAGTACGTGATCAGTTTGTCGGGTACGCTCGAATTCACGACTCGCGACGGCGAGACATTTGTAATGAGTCCAGGCGAGGTGTTGCTGGCTGGTGATACAACCGGCACTGGTCATCGTTGGCGACTCATCGATGATCAACCCTGGCGACGTTATTACGTTGAGTTGCGCTTAACCTAGTTCGGACAGCCACCACGCTAATCTATTAGCTATGCTGAGTCCTGGACAGTTCAACGCATAATCAAAAGGTAACCTGTCCCCTGCTCTTTCGTGCGCTCGCTCAATTTCAACTGATTGGGAGTAGCACCTCGAAGCTGTGGCATAAGAGCTCTGGCTTTCTCGGTAGAGGCTACAAGCACGTCGAGATTTCCAGCGTTCCATTCAGCGACGGCGCGATCTGGCTCAATGTAGTGCGCTTTTTGCAAATAAAGCAGGAGCCCTTCGTCCTTGGCAGAAACGACTTCATAACGCCAGTGACGTGTTTCTGCTTCGCGGCGAACGTCGCGCGCAAAGATAGCCAGGGCGTCGCGATGATCACGATAGCCGGTCACTACCTTCCACACTGCGTAGCCGCCAGTGAAGAAGATCGCGAAGATTAGGGCGCCTGCGGTCCATCGATAGATGTGCGTCGCATAATTTTCTGCAGTCATCGGCCTGCCTGCCTCGCCGTAGTCTGCCGAAGGCGGGTGGCCGGTCAGATCCGAGTCGCCGCTCGTTGGAACGCGCGAGCCGTGGCTACCGGGCCAGCGACTCCCGATCTGTGCCGCCAAAAGCAAACAAAGTGGTGGAATGACCGGAAAGATTCTATCGACGCGCTTGGACGGAATGAGTGACATCGCGGTCAAGCCACCGATGCTCCAGCAAAGCAGCCAGAAAGTCCCCGGCTGCATTTCGCGAAACGCAGCACTAATTCTCCATCGGCACGACGCCAAATTGAAAATTGCAATCGCGATGAGCAGGAGGCTCCACGGAGCAAATTTGTGAAGCAGATGCGGCAGATAAAAATAAAGCGGCTGTGGTCGATGAATTGTTTCGCCAAAACGTCCCAAAAATTCGTGCATGACCACTTCATTAAAGAAGCCGGGCTGAAACAAGATGCCGCCACTAACCCATAACAAAAAGACAACCAGCGATGCGATCCATGGCCACCAGCCAGACCAGGCGCTCGCACCCGTTTGCCATCGACCGGAGTCAGGGACCCCGGCGACAGAGTTGCCGGCGTGTCGCCTCCCCCCCAACTCAAACAATAGAATGCCGGGAAGCAAAAAGGCGTAAACAATTGGACCTTTGATTAACATTGCGACTGTTAGAAGCGCGAAGAGGTAAACTCGATTGCGCAGGGTCCATTTGTGCTGCGTCTGGATTTTTTGCCAGATCAGAAGGCCAATAAGAAAGATCACAAAGGCCAGTGGCATATCCGTGCGCACGAGTGTCGCCAGGCGCGGACTCAGCAGATTTAATCCAAAGGCACTTAACGCCACGAGACCCGCAATTGATCCATACGCCGAGCTGGCAACGCGAAACAACAAGATCGCCAACGCCATCGCAGCCAACAGCGATGGCAGCCGCCAAGCCACCTCCCATGACCTGGTTATTCCAAAGAGACCAGCCGAAATCCATCCCACCAATGGCGGCTTGGTTGCCACGCGTTCGTGTGGAGTCTGCTGATAGAACCAGTGACCTTCCTTGATCATCTCAAAGGAAGTGAATGCTTGCTTTGCCTGATCGTAGTCATCCAGCTGCCACGGCAAATTGCCGATGAGAAATAAAAAAAAGCTTATGCCTGCAACAACCCAAACGGTGCGCTGGTCTTCGAGTACGCTTGTTGTCATGTCGAACGGAGTCGAGACATCTCTCATTCTAATGTTCTAAAGATTTGATTCGCTCATTTCCCATTCGCTCAACCTGCGGTCTTCCCGTCTATGTCGCGGCTTCCCCAGCCGCTCCATTCTCGACTTCGCTCGGAATGACAGCCAGGGCGAACAGTGCTCACTTTGCTTCACTCGCGCCAGAGAATCGCGCGCATCGGCGCGCCATCACCTCCGGCGATTTTTAGAGGTAAAGCCGCCAAATGATAAACACCGGAAGCGACATTGCTCAGATCTAGCGATTCAATAATCGCAACGCCGGCACGGGCCAGGGCGTGATGGTTCTGCAACGACTTCGAATCGATTTCATCTACGGATGGCAGATCCAAGCCCAGCAGTCTGACGCCATTTTTCTGCAGCCACGCCGGGACGTCGGCTGCGATCACCGGAATTTTGTCGGGGAAAACAGTCGAGTTACTCCATCGACCGGTCTTTACAAGGAGCCGAGAGGTCGCCGCAATTTCTTCCGCAGACGGCCGGAGGTCCTCGATTGTGATCAGATGTTTCTCCCTGGTGTCTAGGAAAGCTTGCGCAAGATCGATCACAGTGGCGCGGCCCAGATAAGTCTGGAGCGGCGCTTTCTCAATTGATTCACCGTCCGTGTCGAAATGAAATGTCGCATCCGCGTGCGTTCCATTGTGCACACTCATGCTAATCGCGCCCAGATTTACGCTTTCGCCCTTCGTCTTCTCTCTTGTTAATCGAAAATGACAGGGCTGATCACCCGGCCATTCCGCCAGATCCTTTGAAAGCGTCCGTGATATATCCCAAATTTTCATGGCGTGATTAGTTAAATCGCGCTTCTAATCTCTTCAATAATTGCTCGCGCGGCTCCTTGGCTCGCTCCGCTCCCACCCAGTTTAGGGACGATTGCATCGAACTGGGAAATCATCCACGCGCGCGCGTTTGCATCCTCAATCAACGGCTGCACGGCTTCGACAATCGCGTTCGGTTTTGCGCGGTGCTGAATGAATTCAGGAACGACTTCCTTGTCTGCGAGCAAGTTGGGCATGCCAAGATATTTCACGTTTACCACGAGTCGCGCTGCCAGGTAAGTTGGCCAGGCCACTTTATAAATCAGCACAAAGGGCAACCGAAAATAAGCGGCTTCCAACGTGGCGCTCCCCGAGGCGACGATACCAGCCCATGCGCGCTGCATAATTGCGCCTGTCTCGCCAAGTTTGATTTCTATCGATGGCCGTTCTGTCGATCCCGGCGAACCCCTCATCGTACCCTCTTCCCTAAACGAGGGGAGAGGCGACCCTGCTGCCAGCAGTTTGCTGATTTCCTGAGTGAGTTGCTCGGATGCAGCTGCGACTTCAAAACGCAAATTCGAGTTGTGCTTTCGAAGCTCACGCGCGGTTTCCAGCATTACCGGAAAAATCTTTCGCACCTCGCGGGAGCGACTGCCGGGGAAGAGTCCGATCAAGTTTGGATCGCGCTGCGCGTCGATTTTCCGAGCCCGTAATCTTTCGATCATGGGATGACCAACAAACAGCGCGCGCAAGCCAGCCTGGTTGTAGAGATCGACTTCAAACGGAAAAATGCAGAGCACTAGATCGATGAAGTGCGCCATTCTTTTGATGCGTCCGCGATTCCAAGCCCATACCTGGGGGCTGATGTAGTAAATGATTTTTTGTTGGGGCGCCTGGTTTCGCAGTGCGCGCGCGAGACGCAAATTGAAACCGGGATAATCAATGAGGACGACTGCGCCGGGTTTGTTCTCCCGAATTTCCTGGAGCGTTTCGTGAAACTGTTCTCGGAAATAACCATATTTCCTGAGCACCTCCCATAAACCAAGGACTGCCGCCTCGCCGATCCAATTTTTGAATTGTCCGCCACCGCGGATCTGTCCCGCCGTACGGCGGGCGGACTCGCCGGCGACTTCTTTCATTTGCGGGCCGCCCCGCCCGACAAACTGGAGGTCGCCGTCCAACTCGCGCACAGAACGCATTAATGCAGCGCCGTGATTGTCGGCGCTCACTTCACCGGCGACGAAATAAATGGTCATTCTTCTGTGGTGGTCGGCCTAAGGCGGATGTCGGCTGCAAAGTCAAACTCCCCGCAGGCGACACGCCTGGCTCTACAGTTGAATTGGTAAGCTGCGACCGTCTTACCCACTGGGCGCGATTCGCTTGGTTATTTCGACTGCCAATTTCAGTGCCGCGGTCGCTTGAGAACCTGAAACGCGCGGTTCGCGTCCGGTGCCGGCACATTCGATGAACGAAGCGAGTTGAAGCCTGAGCGGTTCCTCGCGTTCAATATCGACTCTGTCGCGTGTGATGCGTCCCCCAACCCGTCGATAGATTTCGCCGCTTTGATTTTGGTAATCGAGCGAGAGATATGCGTCCTCTTGAAAGATGCGAATCTTGCGGAGCCGCTCGGGACTGATACGGCTCGAGGTAACATTTGCCACGCAACCGTCTTCAAAATGCAGCCGCGCATTGGCAATGTCTTCGCTTTGGCTAAGGACCGGCACGCCTACTGCGTCGATGCTCCAAAGCGGCGAGCGCACAAAATGCAAAATGACTTCCAGATCATGGATCATCAGGTCAAGGACGACACCGATATCGGTGCTGCGTTCGGAGTAAGGTGAGAGCCGATGCGCCTCAATAAATCTGGGATGAGTCAGATGCGTTTCGAGTGCACCTAAAACCGGATTGAACCGTTCCACGTGGCCGACTTGCAAAATGAGACCGGTACGCGTGGCCAACTCTGCCAGCTCGGTAGCGTGTGCTGTGTTGTCGGTGATCGGTTTCTCGACCAGGACATGTTTGCCTTTCGCAAGCAGCGAGCGTGCAATCGCATAGTGTGTATTGGTCGGAGTCGCCACGGAAGCGGCATCGACCATCTCAATAAACTCGTCGAGCGATTTGGCAGGTGTCGCCCCAAACTTTGCGCCGATGGTGCGGCTCCTGAAAGGTTCCACATCATACACCGCGGTGAACTCGGCCGACGGGATCTCCGCGTACAACCGCGCATGGTTGCTCCCAATATGACCAACCCCGACAACTCCGATGCGCAATGTTTTCATCACCGCTCGCAGTCAACCCCGAAAGCTATCGGGGTCAACCCTGCGTGCGTCCAATGGGTCATATAAAGCATGAGAGCTGCGCTTGAGACAGATTACCTCGCATAGTTCGCGAGAAACCATTCATAGGTCTGGGCGATACCGCCCCGCAACGGGACTGACGGCCTCCACCCAAGGGCACGCAGCTTGGTGATGTCCAAGAGTTTTCGCGGCGTGCCATCTGGTTTAGTTGCGTCCCAAATGAGGTCGCCATCGAAACCAACTACGTTGCAGATTAACTCAGCCAGTTCACGAATCGAGATGTCCTCGCCGCACCCGACGTTGATGATTTCTGAGGAGTCGTATTTCTCCAGCAGCAAGAGACACGCTGAGGCCAGGTCGTCCACATGCAAGAATTCGCGGCGCGGCTTTCCCGAGCCCCATACGATCAACTCTGAATCCTTCCGCATCTTAGCTTCATGCGCTTTGCGCAAGATCGCGGCCAGGACGTGTGATGTTTCCAAATCGAAATTGTCGTTTGGACCGTACAGGTTCGTGGGCATCACCGAAATGAAATTCGCGTCATGTTCGCGAGCATACGCCTGGCAAAGCTTGATCCCGGCAATCTTCGCAATCGCGTAAGCTTCGTTGGTTGGCTCCAGCGGTCCGCTTAGTAACGCTGTTTCCGGAATCGGCTGCGGCGCGAGCTTCGGGTAAATACACGAGCTTCCAAGAAAGAGAAGTTTGCGTGCGCCGTGCTCGTAGGCCGAACGAATGACATTGTTCTGGATCCGTAAATTCTCGAGCAGAAACTCAACCGGATAATCGTTGTTTGCCTTGATGCCGCCGACTTTTGCCGCTGCGAGAATGACGACAGCTGGCTTTTCCTCGGCAAAAAACTTCGCGACTGCAGATTCATCTCGGAGATCCAGTTTCGATCTGTCGCGAACCAGCAGGTTTGAGAAACCCTCCGATTCGAGCCGGCGAATGAGTGCGCTGCCGACCATGCCCCGATGACCGGCAACGAAAATGTTCTCTGATTTGTCCAACATGAGCTATCCAGTTCGGTAGCATTTTCTTTTTTCGTCCGTTGCGCAATCCCGGGCTTTATGGGCCCGGATCACCGATCCCGGCTACAGCTGCGCGACTCTGTTCGTTTGGTAGTGACCGCGCAGATTAATAGCGTGAGCACGAGTAAGAGTTGCTCAGGGCGTCAGTGGACGTAATGGTATTGTTTCGATGGTTGCCAAGACGGAAGAGACGTTTCAGTTCGACGCGATTGACGATGTCGTAAGCGACATCGCCAAGGGCCGCATTGTCATTGTGACGGACGATGCCGACCGCGAGAACGAAGGCGACCTGGTGATGGCCGCCGAAAAAGTGACCCCCGAAGCAATTAACTTCATGGCTACCCATGGGCGCGGCTTGATTTGCGCGCCCATTTCAAACGAGCGCGCGGAGCAACTTGGCTTGCAGCGCATGGTTGCGCAGAACCGCGAGAAACATAAAACCGATTTTACCGTTTCGGTGGATGCCGCGCGGGGCGTGACCACGGGTATCAGCGCTTACGATCGGGCGACAACCATCCTGGCAATCGCGAACCCGAAATCGTCTCCCGACGATCTCAGCCAGCCCGGGCACGTATTTCCGTTACGCGCTAAGGACGGAGGCGTGCTGCGACGGGCCGGTCATACCGAGGCCGCCGTGGATCTGGCAGGAATGGCAGGGCTACAACCGGCGGGAGTGCTTTGCGAGATTTTGCATGATGACGGCACCATGGCGCGATTGCCGGAGTTGATGGAATTCCGGAACAAGCATGGCTTGCGCATCTGCACCATCCAAAGCTTGATTGCGCATCGGCGCGTTCGCGAAAAACTGGTGGAGCTGGAACAAATCGTGAAAATGCCGACTGACTACGGCGATTTCGATTTGCACCTGTATCGCTCGAAGCTCGACGGCCAGCATCACCTCGCCCTGGTCAAAGGCAAAATAAACAAAAGTAAGCCGACGCTGGTCCGAGTGCACAGTCAATGCCTGACTGGCGACGTGTTCGGTTCACGCAGGTGCGACTGTGGAAATCAATTGCACGCAGCGCTTCGGCAAATTCAGGAGGAAGAGAGCGGCGTCCTGGTCTATATGCGCCAGGAAGGGCGCGGTATCGGGCTCGCGGCAAAAATTCACGCGTACAAATTGCAGGAGGAAGGACTCGACACGGTGGAAGCAAATGCCAGGCTCGGGTATCCCAGCGATCTGCGAGATTACGGGCTTGGCGCGCAAATCCTTTTTGATCTCGGGGTGCGTCAGTTCCGTTTTCTGACCAACAACCCGAAGAAGGTGGTCGGACTCGAAGGTTACGGCCTGGAAATGGTCGAGCAGGTGCCGATACGCAGCGAAGCCAATCCGCACAACGCGAAATATCTCGAGACAAAAAAAACGAAGCTGGGGCACCTGCTGTAATTTCTAGATGTCGAAGTCGGTCCCACCTCGTCCGCATGTCGTTGCGGCAAAACGCAGGTTCGCAATCGTGGCGAGTCAGTTTAACGAGCGCTATGTACAGGGCTTGGTCGATCACGCGGAAGAGGAATTGCGCAGCCTTGCGTCGAGCGCGGTAATTTCGATTTACCGCGTACCCGGTTCGTTCGAAATCCCCGTAGTCGTGCGCGAGTTGGCGCGAAAGAAAAAAGCCGATGCCATTATCGCTTGCGGCGTAATCATGCGCGGAGAAACAAGTCACGCGAAAAATCTCAGCCGTTCCGTGACTGATGCACTTCAGCGCATTGCGGTTGATTACGGTGTTCCAGTGATCAATGTGGTGCTCAGTTTTGATAACGAGGGTCAGGCACGCGAGCGCTGTCTCAAAAATACAATTAATCGCGGCACCGAGGCTGCGCGCGCGGCGGTGGAAATTGCCAGTGCCATGTCGAAACTTCGCAGGTAATTTATGGGGAAAAGACGGCGAGCACGCGAAGCGGCGATCCAATATCATTTCTGGCGCGATCTCCAGCGCGGCGAGGGACCGGAGAAGATCGACGATTTTTGGGAATTCTGTCCGGCGACGCCGCGCGTGCGCGAATTTGCACAGCCCCTCATCGACGGAATGGTCGAGCACCTTCCAGAAATCGACGAGCGAATTCGGCGTTACTGTGAGAATTATGAATTTCGCCGTATCTCAGCGGTTGACCGCAACGTCCTCCGTCTGGCGATCTATGAGATGCTTTACCGCAACGACATACCGCCAGTGGTCTCGATTAATGAAGCTATTGAGCTGGCAAAAACGTACGGTGGCGGCGAATCAGGCCGTTTCGTCAACGGTATCCTTGATCGCGTGAGAAAAGACTTGGACCGGCCCGCGCGCGAACCGGCGACCAAACGAGATTCGTGATCCGTTAAAGCGTCGGTACACCGATTCACGAATCTCGGATCCCGATTCACGAAATGAAGTTTCTCCAATCCCTGGCACAACATTTCGCCGGTAAACCGATCGACTGGGACGAGCTCGAGGAATCGCTCATTCGCGCGGACCTCGGGGTGCCGATGACCACTCGCATCATCAAAACGCTGCAGGAACGCGAGGCCTGGTCATTAATGGGAATAAATGATGTTGTGAAAGTTGTGCGCCAGGAAATTTCGCGCGTTTTGCCGGAAGATTCTGCCGCCATCCGGCCCCTGGCCGGCAGACCAAATGTCATCCTGCTTCTGGGTGTGAATGGCACTGGTAAGACCACATCGACAGCGAAGCTGGCTCGTTATCTTCAGAAAGATGGCCATAGCGTCTTGCTGGCGGCGGCAGACACTTTTCGCGCCGCGGCGATCGAGCAGCTTGGCATTTGGGCAACAAGGCTGGGTGTCAACATGATCAAGGGACAGTACAACGCCGATCCAGCCGCGCTTTGTTACGAAGCGTATCAGGCAGCTGCCAGCGGCAAGATTGAATTTCTACTGTGCGATACCGCCGGGCGCATGCACACGAAGAGGAATCTGATGGCAGAACTTGAAAAGGTGAAACGCACTCTCGCCAAGCACGACGCGGACGCGCCGCATGAAACGTTGCTCGTAGTCGATGCGACGACTGGCGGCAACGCGCTCAGCCAGGCGCGCGAATTCCAAACCACCATTGGATTGACGGGTGTTATTGTCACCAAGCTCGACGGAAGCGGCAAAGGCGGCATCGTCGTCGCGATCCAGGCCGAGCTTGGAATCCCAACGCGTTTCGTCGGCACTGGCGAACAACTGAACGATTTCGCGCCATTCCATCGGCGAAAGTACATCGAAAATTTGTTATAGTTATCGAAGCGTTGAGGCGAATCACGAATCGTCCTGTCATGTTGAGCGAAGCGAAACATCTCTGGAT
>Ga0070698_100004109_pt1 | contig 15995 bp, 14 predicted proteins | sample KBSK1502metaG_FD_65477 | JGI IMG/M metagenome (GOLD analysis project Ga0070698, IMG submission 65477) | Corn, switchgrass and miscanthus rhizosphere microbial communities from Kellogg Biological Station, Michigan, USA - KBS K1-50-2 metaG | ecosystem: Host-associated > Plants > Roots >...
GGATAAATATTCTTTTATCTTTTCACAAACCCATTCAAACGCTATTTTTTGCCCGCTGATCTTTTTTCTAATAAATAAAACGTCATAGTAGATAGTAAGTGAACTGTATGCAGGCACTGCTTCTATCATTCCGGGAATCGGATCCTTTTGTAATTGATAAAAAACAGCATGTACCCGTTTATTGATCGATTCATCGATAATATTTCCAAAATCAATAACAAGGCCCGCATCGCCCAACGGAAAAATTTTGTATGGGGGTAACTTATCCATCAATAGTTTGTCAAATTAGAAAATTATTACTTATTGCCGACTGTTGTTTTTTACCTTTACAGTTCGATGTCGCAGTTTAATTGGAACGATAGCCTCAATTTATTTTCTAAGCTTACTTTTCGCCGTGCATGGAATGGTAGTAAAGTATTAAGCAGCTATTATATCAGTAAATGGTTTAAAAAGCCTGTTCAATGGGGTTTACCTGTTTCGATTTCATTTGAACCAACAACATCTTGTAACCTTCGATGCCCGGAATGCCCGAGTGGACTTAGAGCTTTTACAAGGCCAACGGGTATGCTTCAGAAAAATTTTTTTAAAGAAACGATCGACCAGCTCCATAAACAGCTTTTATATCTCGTGTTTTATTTTCAGGGTGAGCCTTATCTCAATCCCGATTTTTTGGAAATGGTAAAATTTGCTTCATCAAAGAAAATTTATACAGCCACATCTACCAATGCTCATTATTTAAATGATGATAATGCGAAAAGAACGATCGAAAGCGGATTGGATAGATTAATTATTTCCATCGATGGGACCACACAAGATGTGTATGAACAATACCGGGTAGGCGGAAAACTTGATAAAGTTTTGGAAGGAACAAGAAATGTAGTGAAATGGAAAAAAGAAATGAAAAGCAAAACGCCGTTTATCGTTTTTCAATTTCTTGTAGTAAAACCCAATGAACATCAAATTGAAGATGTAAAAAAATTGGCAAAAGAGATGGGGGTTGATGATGTGTGGTTTAAAACAGCACAGGTTTACGATTATGCCAACGATCCAAATAACTTGATACCTACTCTTGATAAATACAGCCGCTATAAAAAAACAAATAATGGTTATGAGTTCAAAGGCAAATTAGCTAATCATTGCTGGCGACTCTGGCATGATCCGGTAATTACATGGGATGGTTTGGTTGCGCCATGTTGTTTTGATAAAGATGCTCAGCACCATCTTGGTGATTTGAAACAAAGATCTTTTAAAGAAATTTGGGAAAACGGGGAGTATAAAAAATTTCGCACTGCTATTTTAAAAGGCAGAAAGAATATTGACATCTGTTCAAATTGTAGTGAAGGCACCAAGGTGTGGGAGAAATCCTAATTGTTAGTAAGAGTACTAATGTGTGGGAAAATTAATCCCCATTTATTAATAGTCACTACGCAGTATGAGAGTTTATTTCCAGTTTTTTATTTCTTTATATAAAACAGTATAAAAAGAAATAAAACCCTCACAAAAATTGCGGATCGATTCAGAGATAATTTTCATCGTGAAAGATTTAAGGTTAATCGCACATAAAACTACTGAAAGCAATCAATTAATAGACAGCAGATAGCTACCACTTTCGTAGTATTTTTTCCACCGATGTGAATTTAAGTTTGACGAAAAAATATTTTGGTCGGGTTTTTGACCTTTTTGAAGTCAAAATGCCGGACCAATGGGAATCGATAAAGACATAAAACAGGCAAAGTTTCGAAACACTCAAAATAAGGCGATGGTGAACATCATGTTTACTCATGCCTGGATGGTGGATCATATTAAAAACTTTGTAAAATCAGAAAACATTACTCCTCAGCAATACAATATACTTCGCATATTACGTGGAGCAGGCGAACCCCTATCAACACTTCAGTTGAGGGAAAGAATGCTGGATAAAATGAGCGATACAAGCCGGATAGTAGAACGAATGGTCTCAAAGGGCCTGGTACAAAAGGCCATATCTGAAAAAGATAAACGTATGGTGGATGTGATCATTACGCCTATTGGAGCAGAATTACTCGAAAACCTTGACCGGAGAAATGAAGAATTAGATGCAGTAGTAAATCATCTTTCTGATGACGAGCTGGAAACGTTAAATAATCTTTTAGATAAACTTCGAAATAATCATTAATATATCTTCGCTTTGAACTGATTCAAAATTCAAAGCATGAAATGAGTCATAAAAATTTTCAAGCAAATTTTGCTAAAAGCGATGAAAATTTTTATGGCGAATTCCATTTGGCCAAAAAGCCATAAAAGATATTCAAATGAAAATACCGAACCGCCGTACTATTCTATTAGTCTGCCTTTTTTTATTTGCCTCAAATTTATTTTCCCAAACAAAACCTGAATTTCGCGGAGTTTGGATAGCATCAGTTGATAATATCGACTGGCCGTTAAAAGGGATGACAAACCCTGATAGCCAACGGGTAGAATTTATTCGTCAATTAGACATGCACAAGAACAATGGTATGAACGCCGTGATAGTGCAAGTGAGACCTGCAGCAGATGCATTTTATCCATCAGCATTTGAACCCTGGAGCCAATGGCTTACTGGGATACAAGGTCAACCTCCTTCACCTTATTATGATCCGCTTGAGTTTATGATAAAAGAAACACATAAACGCGGAATGGAATTTCATGCATGGTGTAATCCTTACAGGGCAGATTTTAAAATTGGTGCTTCTTCCATTGCGCCGAATCATGTTACAAAAATTCATCCTGAATGGTTTTTAGATTATGGCGATAAAAAATATTTTGATCCTGCGAGTAAAGAAGTGCAAAAATTTGTGGTAAAAGTGATCGCTGATATTGTTCATCGCTACGATGTGGATGCAATTCATATGGATGATTATTTTTATCCATATAGAATTACGGGTAAAGAGTTTCCCGATGATGAATCTTATAAAAGATCGAAAAGCAAATTAAATAAAGATGATTGGCGCAGAAGTAATGTGGATTCAATTATGAAAATGCTTTCTGTTACCATTAAAAAAGAAAAACCCTGGGTGCAGTTTGGTATTTCACCATTTAGTGTTTGGAGAAATAATGACAAAGACCCGAGAGGCAGTGATAGTAAAGCGGGGCAAACGAATTATGATGATCTCTATGCCGATATTTTATTATGGCTGAAAGAAAAATGGGTTGATTATGTGGCGCCCCAACTTTACTTAGAGATCGGTCATGAGAAAATTGATTATGCAAAAATGCTGGAGTGGTGGAGCAAAAATTCTTATGGTCGAAATCTATATATTGGTCTCGGCATCTATCGTTCAGGCAGCAACACAGCATGGAAAAATCCCAACGAGTTGCCCAACCAGATAAAGCTGTTGAGACAATATCCCAATGTGCAGGGCAGCATTTATTTCAGCAGCAAATCATTTAATAATAATCCAAATGGTTGGAGCGATAGTTTAAGAAATAATTATTATAAGCTACCGGCAAAAGCTCCGGAAATGGAATGGCTGCCAAAGAAGCCCAACCAAAATTCTATTTCTTCCCTTCCATCCGGTTCACATAATCAAGCGAACCAAGCCGGAAACGCAAAGGGACAGAGGTGATTTTTTCCAACTTAATTTCTTTTTTGCAAAAGAAACCGAGATGTTCTGTATAAAATGAAGATTGAACAGGTGCGGTAAATAAAAATCTTGCGTCGTTTATTTTTAAAGAATCGCTAATATGAAAATCTAAACGAAGTTGTTTTTCAAAATCAAAACTTTTTAAAGCATTGTAATCTATGGGTAGTTTAATACACTCTCCGGGTGTCATTTTTAAATGCCAGGTCCATCCTTCTCCATTACAAACAACTTTACCTGTTTTATTAAAAACTTGTTGAGTTTGAATGTAAGATGTATCCTGCGAAAAAACTTTTCCAGTTAACATTAACAAGACAACAAGAATTATATTTATTCGTTGCAGCGACTTAATTTTAATTGTATGTAAATTTACGGCCTGATTTTTGATATTTGGCCCGATTTTTTCAAAAACCCATATTTAACCTGAGGAACCACAATAAGCAACCATGGCCCTGAGTCAAAATTTACAACAAAAGCTTCTACAAAAATTATCGCCCCAGCAGATTCAGCTTATGAAACTGCTACAAGTGCCTACGGCTAACCTGGAAGAAAGGATAAAAGAAGAAATGGAGGAAAATCCCGCCCTGGAACTGGAAGAAGAAAAACATGATGAATTTGAAGAAGCAAAAGATGAGTTTACAGAAAACGGGGAAGAGACTTTTGACGAACCCGATGGCAGCGATAATGAGTATGATAATATAGACATTAGCGAATATGTGAAGGAAGGCGATGATGATATTGCTGATTATAAACTCCGCGATGACAATTATGGTAGCGATGAGGATGATAATAAAACAATTCCTTTTAAAACGGAAACGAGTTTTTATGAAACCCTGCTTGATCAGCTTGGTTTATTGAAATTGGATGAAAAAGAACAAAAGATCGCAGAACAGATAGTAGGCAGCATTGACGAAGATGGTTATTTACGCAGAGACACCAACGCCGTTGTCGATGATCTTGCATTTCGCCAGAATATAATGACAACTGAAGAAGAAGTTGAGAGCCTGATAAAACGTATTCAGCAATTCGATCCTCCTGGTGTGGCGGCAAGAGACCTGCAGGAATGTTTATTACTTCAGTTGAACAGGATGCAGGATGAGGGAAAGAATGTAAGTATCGCTATTAAAGCCATTTCAAAATACTTTGATGAGTTTACTAAAAAGCATTACGAAAAGATACAACGGGGTCTTGATCTTAATGATGAGCAATTAAAAGAAGTAATGCAGCAAATTATCCGGTTGAATCCAAAACCCGGCGGTAATGTTGGTGAAATAAATAAAGCAGAAAGCTATGTGGTGCCGGATTTCTTTATAATGAATAATGGAGGAAAACTGGAACTAACGCTGAATTCAAGGAATGCGCCGGAATTGCGTATCAGTGAAGGTTACCGTGATATGCTGAAAGAATATGACCGGGGTACAAAAAAAGATAAACGACAAAAAGAAGCAGTTTTATTTATTAAGCAAAAGATCGATTCGGCCAAATGGTTTATCGATGCTATTAAGCAGAGACAACATACATTGTTGGATACAATGACGGCTATTATGAATCACCAGCATGATTTTTTTCTTACCGGAGATCAAACTACTCTCAGGCCAATGATCCTGAAAGATATTGCTGAAAAAACAGGACTTGATATTTCTACAGTAAGCCGTGTCGCCAACAGTAAATTTGTACAAACAGAATTCGGCACTTACCGGTTGAAATTTTTCTTTAGTGAATCATTAAGCACAGAAAGCGGGGAAGAAGTATCAACAAGAGAAGTAAAGAAAATTCTTAGCGATCTCATCGAAGCCGAGAATAAAAAGAAGCCACTAAGTGATGAACATCTCACCGAAATGCTTCAACAAAAAGGTTATAACATTGCACGCAGAACAGTAGCCAAATACCGGGAGCAACTGAATATTCCTGTGGCTCGTTTGCGAAAAGAATTATAGCATGCCCGACAGATTAATTATAACAGAAGAAAATCAACTGAAAGAAGTAAGCATACCGGAAATCCCTCAACAACCGTCAATGGTGAGGTTGCTTGCAAAATTTATTTCATACATTTTTCATCCTTTATTTATTCCTCTTTACATTACTTATTTTATTATTCAAATTCATTCTTATCAATTCGCTGGTATTAATGATTGGGTCAATTTGAGAACACTATTACAGGTTTTTGTAAACTGTACTTTCCTTCCTTTGGCAAGCATACTCCTGCTTCGGGCTTTAAACTTTATAGATTCTGTTTTTTTAAAAACCCAAAAGGATCGCATTATTCCTTATATCATTTGCATGACTTTTTATTTCTGGAACTGGTATGTTTTTAAAAATAATCATGAAGTAAAAGATCTCGTAAGTATGAGCATGGCGATATTCAATGCATCTGTGTTTGGTTTTTTGGTAAACATTACAATGAAAGCAAGCATGCATGCGATAGCGGTTGGTGTGATGACCACATTCATCGCATTACTTGCATTTACTGACAGTAGCAGCTTTTCACTTTATTTATCAATTGCAGTTTTAATATCCGGCATTGTATGCACCTCGCGGCTTATCGTTTCCGATCATAGTCAAAAAGAAATTTATTATGGATTCCTGATCGGTGTATTTTCTCAATTGGCAGCACATTATTTTGTCAGTTCATAAAAACAAAAAAGCCCAATCATAGGGTACAGATTGAGCTTTTTGTTTTCATCCATCCTCGATATACGTCCAACTAGCCGTTTAATATTTTAGATCCTGACAAGTAGTTTTTACTTGGATGATAGATAAATAGACAACTTCCGTCTTTGATCGTATTGATAAGTATTTTAGATAGTTTCATTGGAACGGCCGGGCAACCAAAACTGCGACCCATGAATTTACCCCAGCGTTTATAATTATCGCCGATGTATAATGAACCATGTAATACTATCTTTCTCCTTTCAGCTTTATCATTAAAGCCAGGTTCAAGACCAGATAATGTTAATGCAAGACCATGTCCTCCGTAATAAGTTTTTTTGGTTCTGTAAAATCCCAGACTGCTTTGCCTTGATTCAGGGCGATTGGAAAATTTTTTTGCATACTCACCACCGGAATTTTTTCCATGAGCGACATACGTATTCAATAAAAGTTTGCATTCATTCAGATCGATCAGGTAAAGTCTTTTTCTTTTTGATGATTGACTGAAATCGCAAATTGTGATCAGTCCTTCCTTATTCAATTGCCCTTCTTCTTCCAGTTTTTTATAACCAGTATATGCGTAGATGAATGCTTCTTTTTTCAATCCTTTTTTTTCAAGTTGAAGACTGTCATATATCAACTCCATTTCAGGATAAAATGACTTTGCTTTGATCGAATCGTTGAAGGTAAATTGGGATTCAAATTTTGCAAGTCTCGAATTGCTTCCTGTATTTAATAAAGGGAGCAGCATACAAGCAGCAGGCAAAGAGGATAATATGGCTTTAATAAACCTGGACACGGATACGGATTTCAGTTTTTCTAAACGGGCTTAAACGTAAAAATATTATCCTATTTACCAAAATGCAAGGGTAAACAGTAATTATAGTTGCCTATTTGTGGTAAATACTCAAGATGATTTACGGCTAATAGAAAATCTACTTACGGAAAACTCAGTTTTCCATATGATGGTGGTGATGTGCCTGGCGTTGCTTTGTTATAAACTCGTTGCTATAGATCTTTAATAACAATAAGAATAGCGAGATAAGTAATGGACCGAATATAAGCCCGATAAAACCAAATACACTCAGACCAATAATGACCCCAAATACGGTAACCAACGGATGTATATTCCCGATCTTTCTTGCAAGGGTAAAACGAAATATATTATCAACTGTGCCTATTACTCCAAAACCATATATCAGCATAAAGATCCCTTTACCAGTATCTCCATTCGCAAAAAAGATAATGGCAAGTGGTACATACGCCAGTGCAGCCCCAACCACCGGGAGCATTGCCGTAATACATGTAACTACAAACCAAAACCATGGTTCTTTAACCCCGATAATAAGATAACCAATTAAGGCAACCACACCTTGTAAAACGGCAATAACAGGAATACCAACTGCATTGCTTAATACCATATTTTTTACTTCTTTTCCCAGCATTTCTGCATTCTCATCCCGCAATGGTATATGTTCATATATACTGGTTTCCATTTTTTTTCCATTCACCAGCATAAAATAAAGAATGAAGAACATAAAGAAGATCGTGCCCAATGTATTAAAAGTAGCGCTGAGTAATTTTGGAATGCCGCTTGAAATAATATTTCCGAGCTTGTTGATGTTTTCATCGCTTACGATCTCGATATCGAACCTTTTTTCAAGGTCTGCTACGACTGTTTTCAATGCACCTACCAGTTCGTTTGAATGTTGTACAGCAAAAGTGATCTTTGTGGAAAGCATATTAACAAGCACACCAATAGGAAGCAAAATGATGATCAGTGAAAGGAACATTAACAATGCTGCGGTCCATGCTTTTCTCCATTTTTTCGTTATTGTCAGGTAAAACATCCACCTGCGCATGACGATGTATAATGTAATAGCGCCGAGTAAGGCAGGCAGGAATGTATATAATTCAAGAAATAATAATAGCCCCAGAAGTACGATCACTACTAAAAAAAATATTTGTCGTATCCTGTTTTGGTGTATTACATGATTATCCATTGCAGCAAGTTACGGCCTCTCCCTCATTCTCCCGATTTATCGGGAGAGGCCAGGCTTCAGTTTATTTTTCAGCATCAATACTAACAAATCATCAGCATATCAATGTTCGGCATTGAGCTGTAGATAAAATTGGTAGAACAAAATGTCTGGCTTTGCAATGCAGCACCGCCCCTTCTCCGCAGAAGAAGGGAAAGGAGGATGAGGCCTTTAAATTTTTACTTCTTTCCATTTTCCTTTCCTGAAATAATACCACGCCGAAAGTGCCAGGAATGTTTCGGCAACCGGGATGGCAATAAAAACACCTTCTACTCCCAGCTTAAAAACTTTTACAAGTAAATACGCCAGGGGAATCTGGAAGAGCCAGAAACTTATAAGGTTTATCCGTGTCGGTGTTTTCGTGTCTCCGGCGCCGTTGAGCGACTGTATCATTACCATTCCGATACCGTAAAAAATAAACCCGGCACCCATAATTTGTAATGATTGTGCACCATACGCCAGGTCTTCGGGTACATGTGTAAATATGCTGATGATCGGTTTTGCAAAAAATATGAAAAGCAGCATAACAAATGTCATAAAAAAAGCATTATACTTTGTTGTAAGCAATACGCTTTTCTCTGCACGACCCGGTTCTTTAGCGCCGAGATTCTGACCAACCAAAGTAGCTGCTGCATTGCTTAAGCCCCATGCAGGTAAAATAAAAAACACAAGATTACGAATAGCGATCTGGTATCCCGCTGATGCATGTTCACCACCCGTCTTTGCCACCAGCTGTGATAAAACGATCCAGCTACCTGATGCAATAATGAATTGAAATGTAGCGGGCCAGGCAATTTTAATAAGCGATCTCATCAACGGAAAATCGATAATGAAATGTTCCTTACTAAGACTGATGATACTTTTCTTATTCCAGAACAAATGATAACATTGATACAGCACACCGATGCCACGTCCGATAGTAGTAGCAATGGCGGCGCCTTTCAAACCCAATTCGGGTAATGGTCCCCAACCTTTAATAAGGGCAGGACACAAAAAAATATTGATAAGACTGGCGAGCCATAAACTACGCATGGCAATGGCTGCATTCCCTGCGCCCCGAAAAATTCCATTGATGAGAAACAATAGAATAATTACCACGCTGCCACCCAGCATGATGCGGGTAAAGATGGCGCCCTCTTTTACCACTTCACCTGTGGCACCCATGATATGGAGTATTTCGGGTGCAAAAGTTACTCCGACCAGGCTCACAGCAATCGTTATTATGAATGCCATGATCAATGCCTGCATACCTGCATGGCCCGCTGCTTCAGGATTTTTTTCACCGATCCTTCTTGCAACAATGGCTGTGGCTGCAGTGCTTAAACCAATAGCCAATGAGTAAATAATAGTAATAACCGATTCTGTAAGCCCGACAGTTTGCGTGGCTTTTGAGCCAAGACTACTAACAAAAAATATATCTACAACTGCAAATACACTTTCAAGACTTAGCTCAAGGATCATCGGAATTGCCAATAACACGATTGCGACACGAATGCTGCCTTGCGTATAATCATATTCTCTTCCACGAAGCGATTGTCCGATCAATGAAATAAAATGAGAAAACTTGTTTTTATGTACAGTTTGAATCTGCATGATTGTGAGAAATTAAGAATTAAGAATTAAAAATGAAAAATTGCAACAAGAGTTGCGATAAGTGAAAGCCGGTAAAATTTCAGGTCCTGTTTGTCACCCTGAGCAATGTCATGCTGAGCTTGTCGAAGCATTGTCGAAGGGTGGAAGGCGAACCCTGACTGCCGTCAGGCAGGCATGCAGATCTTCATATTCTAAAATTAAAGAGGGGCAAAGCTAAGGGAAATTATTTACCCGGCAAATCTCATGGCCGACAAATATTGATGAATGTATTGATCCTTTTGTTTACGGCGGTATTGGAGGATAAAACGAGGATGTGGCAAAGGAATTATTTCTCCAAACCATTTGTGTTCATTATTTAACCCGGATAAAAATTTAAAATTCTTTTCGCCACCAATGCAAATGCATTTATCTGTATTGAATCCCATTGATACCTGCTTATTGATACATTCAATTATAAATGGTGTGACAGCAGCCAATAATTTTTTATCATCATAATAGTTGATGTTCCTGCCATCCTTAATAAAACCAAGCGGGCAAACAGCGCCTATAAACCATTCATGATAAAATTTATTTGCACCGCCGTATTCAGCGATCATTTCATAAATAAATTCGGCAGATAATTCAGACGTAAGATTAAGATGATGATCAATGCCACAATTCTCTTTTAACTGACGTGGCGCTGTAAAATTTACACCTGTAATTCCTGCGCCGTATCTGCCGGGATTAATACCAAGGATTAACCTGCGGGGGGTACAGTCATTGAAATATTTTTCAAAGAATTTTTTGACTAATTCTATTACCAGTTTATCTTTTTGAGGGAATAAAATTTCAATGCCTTTTGGTAAATTTTTTGGCGATTTTAGTGATGAATAAAAATTGATGAGATTATTTGAGAAGGTCGAAGACATAAAATTAAAACCCGGAATGATCCGGGTTTGCTCCTCAGTCAGGACTTGAACCTGAGACCCTCTGATTAACAGTCAGATGCTCTAACCAACTGAGCTACTGAGGAATATTTTTTCCCTAAAGAGAAATTCCTTTTGGGGCAGCAAATATAGAGAAAAATCGCCTTGAGAAAAACGAAAAAGTATTTTATAGATCAACAATTCCAACATTTTTTTGGCCCGGCTTAAAATCTTACTTCTTCTCCGACATTTGATTTAATATCGCATTCCAATCTTAAATTCCTGACTATGCAGAAGATATCGTTCTTGTTCATCGCAATAGTTGTACACTTATTTCTTGTCGCACAAACTATTCAATCACCTGACAAGCAATTGCAATTACATTTTGAAGTGAAGGATAGTGTTCCTTATTATAATTTGGATTATAAAAACATTCCTGTTGTAAAACAAAGCAAACTTGGTCTTACACTTGTAAATACCATTTCATTATTGGATGGATTTATAAACAAAGAACAAAAAACAAGCTCCTTTAATGAAAGCTGGCACCCGGTATTGGGTGAACTGAAAACAATTGTCAATAATTATAATGAGCTAACGGTAACACTGGCGCAACCTAAAACACAAAGAGAGATCCGGATCCGCTTTCGCTTGTTCAATGATGGTCTGGGTTTTCGTTATGAATTCCCTCAACAGAAAAACCTGAATTATTTTGTTGTGAAAGAAGAAGAAACGCAATTTGTACTTTCTGGCGATAATAAAATATGGTGGATCGCCGGTGATTATGATACAGAAGAGTATAGTTATACAACTTCCAGTCTTTCACAAATTCCTTCATTGTTTGATAAAAGTTATGATGGTAATGCCTCGCAAACCATTATTCCAATGGGATTGCAGACACCATTGATGATGAAGAGTAAAGAAGGGCTGTATATAAATATTTCGGAAGCGGCACTTATTGGTTACCCTGGGATGAATGTAGATGCAGATACAAAAAATTTTATTCTTAAGACCCACCTCACTCCGGATGCACAGGGGAATAAAGGATACATTCAAACACCATTTAATACACCATGGCGTACGATCGTCGTATCAGATAAGGCCACTGATATTTTAGCATCCAAATTAATTCTGAATTTAAATGAACCCACAAAATATGCATCTACCAATTGGATAAAACCAGTAAAGTATGTGGGTGTTTGGTGGCAAATGTTTTGCCCGGACCAGGGTAGCTGGAGCTATGCTGATGTTGACAATGTTCATTTAGGAATTACTGATTATAAAAAATTAACGCCGAATAAAACACATGCTGCTAACAATGCCAATGTAAAAAAATATATAGATTTTGCCGCTAAGCATCATTTTGATGCAGTGCTTGTGGAAGGTTGGAACCAGGGATGGGAAGATTGGTTTGGCAAATCAAAAGAATTTGTATTTGATTTTGTAACGCCTTATCCTGATTTTGATGTGAAGATGCTTAACGACTATGCGCATTCAAAAGGCGTAAAGATCTTAATGCATCATGAAACATCTTCTTCTGCTACTAATTATGAAAGATGGATGGATACTGCTTATAAATTCATGAAGAAGTATGGTTATAATGCAGCAAAGACCGGATATGTCGGAAATATTATTCCCCGTGGTGAGCATCATTATAGTCAATGGATGATCGAGCATTATTTAAGAGTTGTTCAGGCCGCGGCAAAATATAAGATCATGATCAACTCACATGAATCAGTGCGTCCAACTGGTTTACAAAGAACATATCCAAACTGGATTGCAGCAGAAGCGGCAAGAGGTACAGAGTTTGAGACTTTTGGGGGCAATAATCCTGAGCACACAACTATTCTTCCCTTTACAAGATTGATGGGCGGGCCTATGGATTATACACCTGGAATTTTTCAAACGAAACTGGATTATTATAAAAAAGGAGATACACGATTTGTAAAAACAACACTGGTAAAACAACTGGCTTTATATGTTACCATGTACAGTCCTTTGCAAATGGCAGCGGATATTGTTGACAACTATGAACGATTTCCTGATGCCTTTAAATTTATTGAAGATGTTGCAGCCGATTGGGATGACACAAAGATACTGGAAGCTGAACCGGGGGATTATATCACTATTGCAAGGAAAGCAAAGGGAAAAGAGGAATGGTTTGTAGGAGGGATTACCGATGAAAATCCAAGAACAGCAACTATTGATTTTAGCTTTCTTGATTCAAAAGATTATTATGTGGCGACAATATATGAAGATGGAAAAGATGCTCATTATATAACAAATCCGCAGAGCTATCATATTTATAAAATAATCGTCAATAATCAATCAAAGCTGGCTCAGAAGCTGTCAGCAAGCGGTGGCGTAGCAATTAGCTTGAAAAAAGCGAATGCACAGGATTTAAAAAGTTTAAAAAAACTGGGAGAGTAAAAAGATAACAGGAGCGAAATAGTAAATGAGTTTTTGTAAGCAAAATTCTATTTCAACCAGCCGAATAACCCGCCGGTTTCTTCTACTCCGACATAAATGCCATCTTCTTTTATTTCCACGGGCCAGTGTTTAAGGTAATAACCTTCGCCGCTTACATTGCGGCCATTTGCTATACTGTATTTATAGCGATGTAGCGGACAAACAACATTTCCCAACGCATCAATAAAACCTTCTGCAAGTGTACCACCGGCATGGGGACATTTATAAGAAAAAGCAAACAAGTTATCATTGAACTTTCCTACACAAATATTCTTTCCATCCAGGTCAACAACAGCAATATTATTAGCAGCAAATTCAACTTCGCCCAAACTATTTGCAACCTTATGCCATTTATATTTCTTGTCGGACACGGGAAACGTTTAAAGTTTAAATCGTTTAATGGTTTAAGGGTTACTGCTTTTGAAGTATGCTAAACGTCTTAAACCATTAAACGCTTAAACGAACTAGAAAAGAAACTCAGTCTTGTAAGGATAACGAACTTTATATACTTCTCTTACCTTATCAAGAATTGTTTTTCTAAGTAATTCCAAATTTCTTTTTTCAATTGCTGATATAAACACCACTTTACCCTCTGTTTCTCTTTCCCATCTTTCATGCAGGTCTTCCAGTATCTCTTTTTTTACATTTTCATCCAGCCATTCATCAAACACATTTTTTTCATACAGATCCATTTTATTAAAAACTACAATGATGGGTTTATCAAAAGCTTTTATTTCCTGCAGTGTTTTATTTACAACGCCCATTTGTTCTTCATAAGCCGGGTGTGAAATATCAACCACATGTATTAAAATATCCGCCTCTCTTACCTCATCCAACGTACTCTTAAAACTTTCTACTAAATGGTGCGGCAATTTGCGAATGAATCCAACAGTGTCACTCAACAGAAATGGAGTGGTTTCAAAAACGACTTTTCTTGTTGTTGTATCCAGCGTAGCAAATAGTTTATTTTCGGCAAACACATTGCTCTTGCTTAGCAAAGTCATGAGTGTTGATTTACCGACATTCGTATATCCAACTAAAGCAACACGGATCAATTCACCTCTGTCTTTTCTTTGTGTGAAAGCCTGCTTATCTATTTCAGCTAATCTTTTTCTAAGTAAAGAAATTTTATCACGAACAATACGACGGTCAGTTTCAATTTCAGATTCACCCGGACCTCTTGTACCAATACCACCACCCAAACGTTCAAGGTGTTTCCACATACCACGCAATCTTGGTAGTATATATTGATATTGCGCCAGCTCAACCTGTGCTTTAGCTTGCGCAGTCTTTGCTCTTCTTGCAAAAATGTCGAGGATCAGATCACTTCGATCTATTGTTTTTACATCAGTTGCTTTTTCAATATTATTGATCTGTGCGCCACTGAGCTCATCATCAAAAATAAGTACACGAATATTTTTTTGTTGACAGTAGTTCTTTATCTCTTCAAGTTTGCCTTTACCTACAAATGTTTTGCTATCGGGATGCAACAATTTTTGTGTAAATCTTTTCACGGTTACAGCGCCGGCTGTTTCGGCAAGAAAAGCAAGTTCATCAAGATATTCCTGTACCTGTGTTTCCGTTTGGTCTTTGTGAATTAATCCCACCAATACCGCCTTTTCCTCTTTTCGTATACTGTTTTTTTTGTCGAGCATTATTTCTTTTAAGCAATTGTATTTGATGCAAAAATAAAAGCATCCGCCTTAGGCGGATGCTTTTATCCTATTATTATTTATTTATTTTTTCTTAAAGACCGCTTAGCGTTAAGCCGATTGTATAAGGTTTTACCTGTGGCCCAAGACCCTCTTTTATTAAACTACCGATCTGATAGGTGCTGAATAGTGAAAGATTTCCATATCCTACCCTGAACATACCTACAAGACGATTGCCATTAAAAAAATATTTGTCTTTATTTTTTTGAACATATTTATCATCAAACCCCGATATTAGTGTGCCATTTTTATCTACCCATCTTTTTCCTTTGGTATGTGAAGATACCTGCACACCTACCTTAGCGCCAATAGCGATCTTAAAGCTTTTGTTGCTATTCTCAGGATCTGAAGCAAAACGAAGCTCAAGCGGCAATTCTAAAAATGCATTTACCAATTTGTATTTATCAAAATGATTGGTGTCTGTAAGATTTTGAAATGCCAAAGGCTTCAGGTGATTCGTGGTTGTAATATTGGTTTTTTCAAAAAATATATTATCAGTGCCAATGCCGGGACCAAAAGCCACGCTAAAACGCGGATCGGTCTTGAAAGGCATATCGATCATTATATAAAAATTAAAACTGCGGGAGAGACCTTTTGTATTGATGCTATCTGGTTTACCTGACCAATTGGTAATTCCATATTGAAGCATGAAATGATCATTAGCACGGTTGGTTAGTTTTACTTTACTCCAGTCTTTTTTCTTATTTTTTGAAGTAGATGGTTTTTCCTGGGCGGATAAAAAGATCGCAAAACAAAAGCCAGTCATTAGCAGAAATAGTTTCTTCATAATTCGAGTTGAGGCGCAAATATATTTTTTCTTTGGGTTAATAAAAGGTTAAGAGGAATTCTTCCAGTTTTATTTTTATTTTTGCCGCTCTTGAGCAAATCAGCTCAGGACCCTTAGCTCAGACGGTTAGAGCACCTGACTCATAATCAGGGGGTCGTTGGTTCGATCCCAACAGGGTCCACTAAAGGTTTGAGATTTTTTCTCGAACCTTTTTCATTTTGTTGTGATAATGGTTCCTGTTCGAT
>Ga0070698_100004110_pt1 | contig 15993 bp, 13 predicted proteins | sample KBSK1502metaG_FD_65477 | JGI IMG/M metagenome (GOLD analysis project Ga0070698, IMG submission 65477) | Corn, switchgrass and miscanthus rhizosphere microbial communities from Kellogg Biological Station, Michigan, USA - KBS K1-50-2 metaG | ecosystem: Host-associated > Plants > Roots >...
ACGGTGGGTTCGCCGGCGCGCAGGCTCGACCAATGGCGTTCTAGCCTGTCGGACCAATCGCGCAGCGCCTTGGCCAGCGCACAGTCGTCGGCCCATCGCGCGCGCTGGACCTTGGCCATCGGCAAGTAGGCCTTTTCGACGTATTCGCGAACCATGCGCGTGCTGCCGAACGCTGGCGTCAGCGTCGACATGCTCCGGCGAATCCGCGCCAGCCACGCGCGCGGCAGCCCGTCCGCGTCGCGATCGTAGAACTCCGGAATGATTCTTTGCTCGAGGGTATCGTACAGGCTCGCCGCGTCGCGCTCGTCGACTTCCGCGGCATCGCCGCCCCGCCCATCGCCGATCGCCCAGCCGACGTCGGCCTGGTAGGCCTCGTCCCACCAGCCGTCGAGGATCGAACAGTTGAGGCCGCCATTGACCAGCACCTTCATGCCGCTCGTGCCGCAGGCTTCCCACGGCCGCCGCGGCGTGTTGATCCAGACATCGACGCCCTGGACGAGCTCCTGTGCGAGGGCGATGTCGTAATCTTCGAGGAACACGACGCGGCTGCGATAGCGCGGCTGGCGCGCCAGGTCGATCCACGCCCGGATCATCGACTTGCCTTCGTAGTCAGCGGGGTGCGCCTTGCCGGCCAGGACGAGCTGCACCGGCCGCCTGTCGTTGAAGAGCAGGCTGTCCAACCGGGCCCGATCGCTCAGCAGGAGGTTGGGCCGCTTGTATGCGGTGAATCGCCGGGCAAAGCCCAGGGTGAGCACGTTGGGATCGAACACGCTGTCGGCCTGATGGACGAGGCCGCGGTCGAGTCCGCGCTCGCGTAGCTGGGTCCCGAGGTGGCGGCGCACGAAGCCGACGATCCGCTGACGTCCGTTGCCACGCATGGCCCACAACTCTTCGTCCGACACGCAGGCGATGCGTTCGCCGAGCTTGTCCGGCATGCCCCGCCAGCGTTCCTTGCCACAGGCCTCGGTCCAGATCGTGTCCGCCTCGATCGAATCCCAGGTCGGCATGTGAACGCCGTTGGTGATGTAGCCGATCGGGATCTCGGAGGCTGGCCAGCGTGGAAACAAAGGCTGGAAGATCCGCCGGCTGAATTCACCGTGCAGGCGGCTGACACCGAGACAGAGCGCGGACCCGCGCTGCGCCAGATAGGCCATGTTGAAAGGCTCATCCTGGTTCAGGGGATCGATGCGGCCCAACCCCAGAATGTCGTTCGGCGTCACGCCCTGGCTGTCCGATTGGCTTCCGCCGAACGGCAAGTACCGGCGCAGAAGCGGCAGGTACTTGCGCAGCAGGCTGGGCGAAAACGAATCGAAACCGGCCGCCACCGGCGTGTGGGTGGTGAAGACATTGCCGGCGCGCGTCGCCCACAGCGCCTGCCAGAAGGTCAGCTTCGCCTTGACGGCGAAGTGACGCGCCCGCTCGATGATGGCGAATGCCGCGTGGCCTTCGTTGATGTGGCAGATCTCGGTATCCGGATGGAGTGCCTCGACGACGCGCCAGCCGCCGACGCCGAGCACGATCTCCTGCATCAGTCGTGCCTCGCTTCCACCGCCATAGAGCTTTGCCGTTAAGCCGCGGTCGGCCGGGCTGTTGAGCGGATCGTTGCTGTCCAGCAAATAGAGCTTCACGTGCCCGACGGTCGCCTGCCACACGCGCAGATGAAGCATGCGACCCGGCAGTTTGAGCCGTATCCGCAGCCATCCTCCGTCCTCGAGAATGACCGGCTCGACCGGCATCATCGCCGGATCATTGTGGGGGTAGAGCTCTTGCTGGATGCCGTCGGCGTCGACGATCTGGCGAAAATAACCTTCCTGATACAACAGCCCGACTCCATGCGCCGGGACGTCGAGATCGCTGGCCGTCTTCAGATAATCGCCGGCCAGGACGCCGAGGCCGCCAGCATAGAGCGGCAACGCCGCGCCGAGACCGAATTCCATGCTGAGATAGGCAACCCGGGTAAGCGCCGCCCGGCCGTAGTTCGCGACGAACCATCCGGGCCGCTCGAGATATTCCTGCCGCGCCGCCATGAAACCGGCGAGCTGCTTGCGAAAGGCGGCATCCGCGGCCAACTGCTGCAATCGCTGCGCCGATGCGCTTTGCAGAACGCTCCAGGGATTTTTCGTGCGATGCCACAGCCGCGCATCGATGCGCTCCCAAAGAGCGTCGGCTTCGTGGCTCCAGGTCCAGCGCAGGTCGAGCGCAAGCGCCCGCAAGGCAGAGATTTCCGGCGGCAGATCCGGCAGAGGCAATGCGACCATGAAATCCGCCTCTATGTTCTTTGGCTTGCCGAGACTATTTTCCCGGCGGACCGGCTGTAAAGGCGCCGGGCTGAAACAATCGCCGGCTAGAATTCCAGGAGATTGTCGCGCAAGTGGCGGTGCGCATAGGCCTTTCGCGTCACGCCGCGGCGCTGCAGCTCGGGCACCAGGCCGTCGCACACCTCGATGACGTAGCGCCGGTCGAAGTAGCTGTTGAAGATCAGGAATCCATCGCCGCCGACCTCCTCCATGATCTCCTGCATCATGCCCGCCACATGGTCTGCGGTGCCGGTGAAGTCAATGCCCGCCTTCCTGGCATAGCTCTGCAGGATCGAGCGCGGCGTCTTGCCGATCCATTTGGCGAGCGCGGATTGGTGGCCGTTGGTGGTGAGCGTGTCCGGCAGCGGCTTGTCGAGATCGAACTTGGAGAAGTCGATGCCGGTGAGGCGCGACATCCCCGATAGATGCAGGTCCAGATGCTTCTCGGCTTCAAGCTGCTCCAGCCGCGTGCGTTCGCGCGCCGCTTCCATCGTGACGTCGATGATCGGATGGGCGAGGAACAGCACCTTGATGTCGTCGGGGTTGCGGCCGTACTCGGCCGCCTGCTGGCGCACCCTGTCGCGATAGGCCTTCATGCTGCCCACGCTGCCGCCGCCCTCGGTGATGATGGTGTCGGCCCAGCGCGAGGCGAAGCGCTGTCCGCGCGGCGAGCCGCCGGCCTGACAGATCGGCACGCGGCCCTGCGGCGAGCGCGGCGCGTTCAAGGGCCCGCGGCAGCGGAAATATTTGCCTTCGTGGTTGATGGGATGGACCTTGCTGCCGTTGGCGAACATCGGCTTGTCGCGATCGAGCACCACTGCGTCGGGCTCCCACGCCTCCCACAGCCGAGTGACGATGTCGGCGAACTCGTCGGCGATGTCGTAGCGCTCGTCGTGCGGCAGGTGCTTGTCGCGGCCGTAATTCTGCGCCGCGCCGTCGTTGCTGCCGGTCACGCAGTTCCAGCCGATGCGGCCTTCGGTGACGTGATCGAGCGAGTTGACCAGCCGCGCCATCAGGTAAGGCGGATACTCCGATACCGACAGCGTCGGCACGAGTCCCAGGTGCTTGGTCGCCTGGGCGAGATACGGCACGAGCACGGCAGGATCGAGCTTCGGCGTACTGGCGGCATATTTCAGGTAGGCGTCGTGCGAGCCTTGGTAGGTGTAGGGCACGTTCGAGGAATCCTCGATGATGATGTAGTCGAAGCAGGCCCGCTCCATGCCCTTTGCCAGGTCGACGAACAGGTCGGGCATCATCCAGCGCTGGATGTCGCTGCCCGGCCAGTCGCCGCGCCAGCTCTTGGGGCCGTAGCCCTGCGACAGGAACCAGGCAAGATGGAAGGGCTTCTTCATGCCCTGCCCTCCAGTCTCGCCACGAACTGGGCTTGCGTGATCGCGGTCGAGGGGTCGCGCCCGCGCTCGCGATAGAACACCTCGTAGCGCTTGAACTCCTCCAGGACTCGCCGCAGCTCGGCCACGGCGTCGTCGTGCAAGTCGACCCTGACGTCGATGTCGGGATAGTCGGGATCGGCCACCACGCGGACGGCGGCCGAGCGCTCGATCAAATGACCCTCAGCGCCGACCTGGCCGCCGGCCTTGCGGCCGCCCTCGAGCGCCGCCAGCAGCCGGAGCTCCAACGCTTCCTCCGGCTCGTTCATGAACCCCGCCGCGATCGCCTCGATCACTTGCGGCCCGGCCAGGACGTTGCCGAAGGCGACATAGCCCGCGCCGATCTTGTGGCCGGACCACGGCCGCGTGCCCGCACCGGTATGGGCCGCACCATTGCCCTCGCGATCGACGATCGCGATCTGCCGGTAGTCGTGATTGGGGTCGTTCTGCTCGAGCATCCGCAGGACGTGCGCCGGGCCGAAGCCCTGCGCCAACAGCTCGATCGCCAGCGGATCGTTGCCGCGATTGGTGTAGGCCTGCGTCTTGCAGATGCCGACGCCCGCCAAGATGCCCTCGCAACGTCCGCCGACGCCGATCGAGAAAGTCGCGATGCCGAGGCCGAGCCGGCCGGTGTGCGGGCAGCGCGCGATGATCGAGTAGGTCATCTATGCCTCCGCCGCCCGCAGCGTCGCCATGAAGGCTTCCTGCCCGATCGCGCCGCGCGGATTGCGCTCGCGGTCGCGATAGTAGGTCTCGTACTTCTTGTATTCGCTCCACACGCGGCGCAGCTCCTCGACCGCGGTCGCATGCAGATCGACACGCAGATCGATGTCGGCATAGGGGTGCTGCGAATAGACCCGCAACGCCGCCGAACGCTCGGCCTTGTGCTCCTGGCGCGTGCCCTGCCCACCAGCATCGCGGCCGGCTTCGATGCCCATCAACAGGCGATGCTCGAGGTCGGCGTCCGGCTTGGCCATGAAGCCAGCGGCGATCGCATCCGCCACTTCCGGTCCAACCAGCCCATTGCCGAAGGCGACATGGTTGTCGCCCGTCACGTGGCCCGACCAGCCAAGCGTTCGCGGCCCGGTGTAGGCGGCGGACGTCCCGCTGCGATCGATGACGCCGATCTGCCGGTAGTCGAAATAGCGGTCATTGGCCATCAGCTGCGACAGCACCGAGCCCGCCCCGAACCCCTGCGCCAGCAGCCTGAGCGCCAGCGCGTTGTTGCGCTCATTGGCGAACGCCTGGCTCACCGTGACGCCCGTCATCGACTTCACGCCGTAGCAATAACGGCCGACGGTGATCGAGAACGTCGCGATCCCGATCCCCAGCCGCCCGGTTCTCTGGCAACGGCCCAATATGGTGTAGGTCATGTGATCTCCTAGGAGCGCGCTCACTTTAACGCCGAATTCGGACTTGTGCGATCACCGGCGAAGGTGCCCAATTCCCTGGGGAAAATAAGAAGGGGGACGCCATGGTCGATATGGTTGGCGAAGCCGTGGACCGGCTGATCACCATCGAAGCCAAGAACCGCGGCATGCCGCACGGCATTCTGCAGCCGATGTACGATGCGGCGCGCAAGGCCGCCGGCAACAAGCCCGTCACCATGGCCGCCGCCAAGGGACTGAAGAAGCACCTGGGCCACGGCGACGTGGTTTTCATCATGACCGGCGCGGGCTACGAGCCGACCATGCCCAAGGGCGAAAGCGATGGCCCGCCGGGCGCGGCGTCGCTGGCGCGCATCCTCTATCGCGGACTGGGCGCCATCCCCGTGTTCGTGAACGAGGAATGCCACGCCCATCCCATCATCGCCTCGAGCGAAGCCGCCGGATTGATGGTCAAGCCCTTCGACCAGGCGCGCGACCGCCATCTCGGGGCGGCGATCGTCAACGCGCCGACCCAGCAGTCCAAGGTCAAGGCCTGGATCTCCAGGCTCTATGCCGACTACAAGCCCAAGGCCGTGGTCGCCACCGAGCGGTTGGGCGCCGGCGCCAACGGCAACGTCCATACGGCGACGGGCCTGCCGCTGACCGGCCCGAAATCCAAGTTCCAGGGCTGTATCGACATCGGCGATGTCGTGACCGAGGCCAACCGGCGCAACATCTTTTCCGTCGGCATCGGTGATCACGGCAACGAGCTGGGCTTCGGCACGATCTATGACGCGGTCGTCAACACCATGCCCAAGGGCAAGGCGCTCGCCACCGTGGTGAAGACCGACGTGGTCGTGCCGGCGATGATGTCCAACTGGGGCTGCTACGGCATCGAAGCCTGCCTCGCCTATCTGCTGCGCAAGCCGCAGCTCATCCATTCACCCGAGATGGAAAAGCGCATCGTCCAGGCCTGCCTCGACGCCGGCGGGCTGGAGGCGATGTACTGCACCACCGACTTCCTGGTCGACGGGCTCGATGGCGAGACCTCGATGGCCTGCATGCAGTTCCTCTCCAACATCGTGCGCAAGAACCTCGAACCGCCGGGCACCGGTCTGACGCATTAGCTCTCCTCCCCACGCCTTCGCGCGGGGAGGTGTCGCCGTCTTACGGCGACGGAGGGGACATGACCCCTCTGTCCGCTGCGCGGACACCTCCCCAAGCTCCGCTTGGGAGGAAAACTCGGCAGGAGACGTCATGGCCATAGACGAAATCGTCGGCGACTCGATCGATCGGGCGGTCAACATCGAGATGCGCTTTCGCGCCGGACTGCCGCGCGGCGTCACCTATCCGCTCTACGAGGCGGCGCGCAAGAAGCAGAAGAAGCCGCTCACCTGGCTGGCGGCGAAGCTCCTGAAGGACAAGGTGAAAGCCGGCCAGCACGTCTTCGTCGTGACCGGCGCCGGCACGCCGCCCGGCCTGCCGGCGGGCGAGACCGATGGCCCGCCGGGCGCGGCGGCGATCGCCCGCGCCATCGAGTTCGGCCTTGGCGCCAAGCCGGTCCTGATCAGCGAAGCGCGCAACATGCCGGCGGTCATCAAGTCGACCGAAGCGGCAGGCATCGCCGTCGTCGACGAGGCCCTGTTCAAGCAGCGCCGCTCGTGTGCGCTTGCCATCGACCACCCCCTGGGCGACGCCGCCGGCAAGAAGGCGGCCGCGGCACTTTGCAAGAAGTTCAAGCCGGCGGCGATGATCTTCATCGAGAAGGTCGGCCCGAACACCAAGGGCATCTATCACTCGATCATGGGAACGCCGCGCACGCCGGACAAGATCGCCAGCGCCTACCATCTTGCCGACTTCGCCAAGGCCAACGGCATTCCCACGATCGGCGTCGGCGACGGCGGCAACGAGATCGGCTGCGGCGTCATCAAGGAGGCGGTGCGCGAGATCCAGCCATTCGGCAAGGATTGCGGTTGCCCCTGCCATGGCGGCGTTGGCACGGTTACTGAATGCGACGTGCTGGTGTTCGCCGCGGTGTCGAATTGGGGCGCTTACGGTATCGCCGCGGCCCTGGCCGGTCACTTGGGAGACCGCGAGGTGCTGCACGACGAGGCAACGGAATTGCGTATCGTGCACGCCAGCGTCGCCGGTGGGGCGATGGACGGCGCCTATTCCCGTCTCATTCCCTATGTCGACGGCACATCGGACAGGGTGCAGGTGAGCCTGATCACGCTGCTGCACCAGATCGTGGAAAATGGACTGAAGGAATACGACAGAGGCTTCTAAAAAAACTTCAACAGGAGGCGGCGATGACCAAGGGCTCCAGGCTCTCAAGCGGGCAAGGCGTAACGCGTCGCGGTTTCACGGCAGGAGCGCTCGGCAGCGGCCTGATCCTCGGCAGCGGCCGCGCACCGGCGATCGCCCAGGGCAAGCGCGACCTCAGGGTCGGGGTGTTTGGCGGGGAGTTCGGCAATCTCAGCCCGGTGATCCGCTACGACATCCAGGGCGGGTTGGTGCTCTACAACATCTTCGACAGCCTGGTCGAGATCGACTTCGACAAGCGCACCATCGTGCCCATGCTGGCGCTCGAATGGGCCAATCCCGACCCGACGACCTGGCGCATAAAGCTGCGCGAGGGCGTGAAATGGCAGAAGGGCTTCGGCGAGTTCACCGCCGACGACGTGGTCTACACCTGGAATTTTCATCTCGAATCGAAGAGCTTCCAGGTCGGCACCGCGCTGTTTCCGCTCGACTCGGTGAAGGCCGACGGCAAGTACGTCCTCGAGGTCAAGACCAAGGCGCCGTTCGGTGCCTTCCCCGGCATCACCCTGGGCTATGGCGGCACCCCGCTCAGCGCCAAGGCGCACAAGGAGATGGGCAACCAGAACTATAGCGCCATGCCGGTCGGCAACGGCGCCTTCCAGATCGAGAGCAAGCGCGGCACCGAGGTCACGCTGGCCAAGAACCCCGACTACTGGCGGCCGGGACGGCCCAAGCTCGACAAGGTGGTCTACCGCGCCATCCCCGATTCGACGACGCGCCTGCAGGCGCTGGTCAAGAACGAGTTCGATTTCATCACCCACCCCGACCCCAAGGACCTGGCCGAGGTGCGCAAGAACGCCAACTTCACCGTCAAGTCGACGCCGGGCTGGGAGTGGGACTACCAGCAGTTCAACCTCAAGAAGCCCGACATGCCCTACCACAACAAGCTGGTGCGCCAGGCGATCGCCTACGCCATCGACCGCGAGGCGATCGTCAAGGAGATCTTCTATGGCGAGGCGCTGGCCACCGACAACCAGATCCCGGCCGGCTACATGGGCTATCGCGCGCCGTTCCTGCGCTACCCCAAGAACGGCGACCTGAAGAAGGCCAAGGAGCTGATGGCCCAGTCGGGCATGAAGGGCTACGAAGTCGAGGTCATCACCTCGGACAAGGACTGGCTGCGCAAGGAGCTCGAGCTGGTCGCCGCGATGGTGAGCCAGATCGGCATCACCTACAAGATCAAGAACATGGACATGGGCGGCTACAACAACCTCTGGCTCAACCAGCGCTTCGAGCAGGTGCTCGAGGACATCACCCTGGTGGCGCCCGATCCCGACGCCACCTCGTGGTGGTTCCTGCACAGCAAGGGCAACGCCTCGGGCTACAACAACCCGACGATGGACGCCCTGCTCGACGGCGCGCGCAGCGAGCTCGACAAGGCCAAGCGCGAGGCGATGTACCACAAGATCGTCGACATGACGCTCGACGAATGCCCGCTGATCTATCACTGCAACACCAACAACATCCAGGTGTTCAACAAGACCCTGACCGGCTTCGTGCCGACGCCGCAGGAATACATGGAGAAGCTCGACACCGTGGCATGGGGTTGATGACTGCCTTTTCCTTGCACGCCTCGCCCCTCTCCGCCGCGCAGCGGGGGAGAGGGAGGGGCCCGCGCGTAGCGCGGGAGGGTGAGGTGCGTCTTGTCGTCCTGAGCGAAGCGAAGGACCTCATCGCCGCTTGCAACCGGCATGAGATCCTTCGCTTCGCTCAGGATGACAGAAAGGCCGTTTTTGCATCGAACACCACCTCACCTCCCCCATTGCTTTGCAATGGGTCCCCTTCCTCTCCCCCGCTGCGCGGCGGAGAGGACGATGAGCTTCATCGCGCTCGCGCGTAACGGCGATGTGGCGCTATCTTGGACGTCGGCTGATCCAGGTCCCGCTGGTTCTGCTCGTCGTCTCGCTGATGACCTTCCTGATCACGCGGGCAACGCCGGGCGATCCGGTGCAGATCATGCTCGGCATGCAGACCTCGCCCGAGGCGGCGGCGGCGATGCGGGCCGAATTCAACCTCGACCGGTCGCTACCCGAGCAATACGCCCTATGGATCGCCAAGGTCGTGACCGGCGACCTCGGCCGATCGATTCGCGTCAACGATCAGGTGACCGCCCTTCTCGCCGAACGCTTCCCGGTGAGCCTCCAGCTCGCCGCCGCGGCCATGATCTTCGCGCTTTTGGTATCGATCCCGCTCGGCGTCATCGCGGCGCTGAGGCGCAATAGCTGGATCGACTATCTTGCCACCGGCTACACGGTGCTGGGCTTCGCCATGCCCAATTTCGGCCTCGCGCTCATCCTGATCTACGTCTTTTCGATCAAGCTCGACTGGCTGCCGATCACCGGCATCGGCTCGTCCGAAGCCGCAGCCGGCGGCTGGTGGACTTACATCCGGCCGTTCATCGTCCCGGCGGTGGCGCTCGGCACGCTGCAGACCGCCATGCTGACCCGCCTGCTGCGCTCCAGCATGATCGACGTGCTGTCGCAGGACTACATGCGCACGGCACGGGCCAAGGGGCTGCTGCCCGCCACCATCGTGGTCGTCCATGCGCTCAAGAACGCCATGATCCCGTTCGTCACCATGGTGGCCGTCCAGTTCGGCTACATGATCGGCATCCAGGTCACCATCGAATACATCTTCGCCGTTCCCGGCATGGGCTCGGCGGTGCTGAACGCGGTGGTGACCCGCGACTTCCCGGTGATCCAGGGCTTCACCCTGGTGATCTCGGCCTTCTTCCTGTTCGCCAACATCGTCGCCGACATGCTCTACGCCCTGCTCGACCCGCGCATCCGGTACTGAGCGATGGCGCTGGCGCAATCCCCCTCTCCAGAGTCGCCTGCTCCCGATGCTGCCGGCCCGCGCATCACCGGCTCGCTCCGGCTGGCGGCCCGTCAGTTCCCGCGCCATCGCGCCGCCATGCTGGGCCTGATCTGCCTGGCATTGATCTGCCTGGCGGCGGCGCTGGCGCCGTGGGTCGCGCCGTATGATCCCGTCCAGATCAAGCTTTCGGCCAAGCTCAAGCCGCCGTCCTTCGAGCACTGGATCGGCACCGACCATTTCGGCCGCGACGTCTTTTCGCGCCTGCTCTACGGCGGACGCACCTCGCTTTCGGTCGGCCTGCTGGTGGTCGGCTTCGCCTTCGTGATGGGCGTGCCGCTCGGCCTCGCTTCCGGCTATTTCGGCGGCCGGGTCGACAACCTGCTGATGCGGCTGGTCGATGCCTTCCTGACTTTCCCGCCCCTGCTTCTGGCCGTGGCGGTGGTCGGCCTGCTGGGCCCGGACATCCAGAACGTCATGCTGGCGCTGGGGCTGGTGCAGGCGCCCGTGCTGGCGCGCATGGTGCGCGGCAGCACGCTGGCCGTCCGCGAGGACGTCTACGTGACCGCCGCGCGGGCGCTCGGCGCCGGGCCCGCCCGCATCGTGCTGTCCCATCTCTTGCGCAACGTCATGTCGCCGATCGTCGTCCAGCTCACCATCGTTTTCGCCGCGGCGGTCGTCGCCGAGGCCTCGCTGAGCTTTTTGGGCTTCGGCACGCAACCGCCGCAACCGAGCTGGGGGCGCGACATGAGCGAGGCGCGCCGCTTCCTGGGCGACGCGCCGTGGATGTTCCTGGCGCCCACTGTCGCCATCATGCTCTGCGTGCTCAGCATCAACTTCATGGGCGACGGCCTGCGCGATGCGCTGGACCCGCGCGCCTGGCGCACGCGGCGCACCGTCAGCCAGGCGGAGTCCTGAAAGACGTGCCCCTGCTCAGCGTCCGCAACCTTAAAACCCGGTTCGCCACCGACCGCGGCACCGTGCGCGCGGTCGACGGCGTGTCCTTCGACCTCGAGGAGGGCGAGGTGCTGGGCCTGGTCGGCGAAAGCGGCAGCGGCAAGAGCGTGACGGCGCTCTCCATCATGCGGCTGGTGCCCGAGCCGCCGGGCCAGGTCACGGCCGACGCCATGACCCTGGACGGCACCGACTTGCTGGCTCTCAGTGAAGCCGAGGCGCGCGAGATCCGCGGCGCGCGCATGGCCATGATCTTCCAGGATCCGATGCGCTCGCTCAATCCGGTGCTCACGATCGGCCGCCAGCTGACCGAGGTGCTGCGCCGCCACCAGAAGCTTGGCGGCGCCGCGGCGCGGCGGCGCGCGGTCGAGCTCCTCGAGACCGTCGGCATTCCGATGCCCGAGAAACGCCTGCGCGCCTATCCCCACCAGTTTTCCGGCGGCATGCGCCAGCGCGTCATGATCGCCATCGCGCTGTCCTGCAACCCGCGCCTGCTGATCGCCGACGAGGCGACGACGGCGCTCGACGTCACGATCCAGGCGCAGATCATCGATCTGGTGAAGCGCCTGACCCGCGAGCGCGGCACGTCGGTGATCTGGATCAGCCACGACCTCGGCGTGGTCGCGGGCCTGTGCGATCGGGTCAACGTCATGTATGCCGGCGCCATCGTCGAAGCGGGGCCGATCCGCGAGCTGTTCCACCGGCCGAGCCATGGCTATACGCTGGGCCTCATGGGTTCGACGCCGCGCGTCGACGGCCAGGGACCGACCAAGGGCGCGCGCCGCCTGACGCCGATCGAGGGCATGCCGCCCAACCTGATCGACCCGATCCCTCTCTGCCCGTTCCTGCCACGCTGCCGCGTCTCGGTTGCCGCCTGCCGGGCGCGGCCGCCGGCCCCTCGCCAGTTCGGCGCCGGCCACTGGGCCTCCTGTTTCGCCGACCTCGCGCCCAGATCCGCGCCATGAGCGGGCTTCTCGAAGTCGAGGATCTCGACGTCCATTATGGCCTGCCCGGCGCGGCCGGCACGGTGAAGGCGGTCGATGGCGTGAGCCTCAGCGTCGAGCGCGGCCGCACCCTGGGCCTGGTCGGCGAATCGGGCTGCGGCAAGTCGACGACCGGCTACGCCATCCTCCAGCTCGTCCGTCCCAGCGCCGGCCGGGTGCTGTTCGACGGCACCGATCTCTGCCGGCTCGACAAGCGCAGCCTGCGCCGCATGCGTCGCAAGCTGCAGATCATCTTCCAGGACTCGCATGCCTCGCTCAATCCGCGCATGCCGATCGGCGACCTTGTCGGCGAGGCGCTCGACATCCACGGCCTCTTCCCCGGCGCCGCGCGCGCCGGCCGCATCCGCGAGCTTTTGGACATGGTGGGCCTTGCCGGCCATCTCATGGAACGCTATCCGCATGAGCTGAGCGGCGGCCAGGCGCAGCGGGTCGCGATTTGCCGAGCGCTGGCCGTCGAGCCCGAGCTGATCGTGTGCGATGAGCCCGTGTCGGCGCTCGATGTCTCGATCCAGGCGCAGATCGTGAACCTCCTGCAGAACCTGCAGGTGCGCCTCGGGTTGGCCTACATCTTCATCTCGCACGACTTGAGCGTTGTCCGTCATGTCAGCGACGACATCGCGGTGATGTACCTGGGCAAGATCGTCGAGCTGGCCGGCAAGGACGAGATCTATGACAACCCTGCCCATCCCTACACCCAGTCGCTGCTGTCGGCGGTCCCGGTGCCCGATCCCGACATCGAGAGCCAGCGCCAGCGCATCATCCTGAAAGGCGACCTGCCCGATCCCGCGCACCCGCCCTCGGGCTGCCGCTTCCGCACGCGTTGTCCGGTGGCCATCGCCGAATGCGCCGCGGTCGACCCGATGCAAGTCCCGCTCGCGCCGGGCCACTGGGCCAAATGCATCCGGCTCGCCGAGGAAGCGTGACTGCGAGAGGCGACGCACAAAGTCAACGCCTGTGTATATGCTGACGTTGAGCGCGGCGGCACAATCTGCCGCGGTGATCCGGTCAGGATTGACTAGCGTGCCACTTTAAAGACGAGCAGGCTGGTCTATGGAGGATGTTTGGTCTCCGGAGTTTCCTCGGACTTGAGGAGAACACCATGAGCAACGACAAGAAGACCCTTTATGAGCGCCTTGGTGGGTACGCCGCGATCGCGGCGGTGGCGAATGATCTGCTGCCCAGGCTCCGGACCGATCCGCAGCTCGGCCGTTTCTGGGCCCATCGCGGGGAAGACGGCGTTATGCGCGAGAAGCAGCTCCTCATCGATTTCCTCTGCGCGACCACCGGCGGACCAATGTACTATCGCGGCAGGGACATGGTGCTCACCCACCGCGGCATGCGCATCAGCGATAGCGACTGGACCGTGTTCCTCGGTCATGCTGCTGCGACCCTGGCGAAGTTCCAGGTGCCCGAGGCCGAACAGCGCGACGTGGTCGCGTTTGTTCAGGGTCTCAAGAAAGAGATCGTTGAATAGCAAAGACGCCGAGCGCCTTTGTGAACGCGCCGCGCCCGCGCCGGCGGAAGTGGTACAAGGAGACGCGAGAGCGGGACTCTGACTCTTGAAAGTCGGGCTCGCTGGACAATGTCGCGATTCACGCTCGCGTGGTGATGAGGAGAAGTGCATTGGTGGCACCTCCGAGAACCAGGCTTCAATTCAGCATCAGCGCGATCTTCGCGCTGCTGATCCTGCCGGCCTTGGGCGCGATCATTGCGTTCAGCTACTACGAAAACGTCCGTAATCTGAACAACGTGGCGCAACGCTCCATCGACCGTGCCAGAGACGAAGCGGTCAGGATGGGGGCGGACTTTTTCGAACCTGTCGCGGCGACAATACGGCTCGTGGCGGAGGTTGCTACGGCGCATCCCGAGTTTTTCCGGACCGAGGAGAGCCGGGACACTCTCTATGCAGCGTTGATTTCGGCCCCGCAAATCGACGCGCTCTACACCAGCTTCGAGGACGGCTACCACCGTGTCGTAACTCGAATGGATGAGGACCGGCGGCGTAGCGATTCGCGTATTCCCGCCCGTGCCAATTGGCACTCCAGCTACATCGACGCCTACGCGGCTGGCGCCGAGCGCGCACGGCACCGCACGTTCTTCGAGAAGTGGCCTGACGTGATCGGCGGCTACACGGAGCCATCGACGTTCAAAGTCCGGGCGCTTCCTCACTACAACGCGGCGCATGAGCACAGCGGTTTCGCCATCACCGAGCCGATCATAAATCCAGACACCGGCTATCCGATCATCTCGATGGCCTACCCTATTCGCGTCGACGGCAAATTCGGTGGGGCGGCATCGGCGAACATGACGCTGAACGAGATGTCGAAATTCCTCGATGCACACAAGGCCAGCCCCAACAGCGTCACCCTGGTGGTCGACGACCTCGACAACATCATCAGCTATCCGGTGATGGCCAAGGGCGTGCGCCATTCCGGGTCGAAGGTCGAGCTGGCGAAGGTGTCGGAACTCGACGTGCCGCAGGTCGTGAAAGCGGTGCAGTTGCACAACACCTCGGGCGTCGACCGCTTCGATTTCGAGCTGGCGCCCGATGGCAAGGAGTACGTCGCGCTGTTCAGCAAGATTGCCGGCAAATTCTTCAAGAAATGGGAAGTCATTGTCGTCACGCCGATTGACGACTTCGTCGGCGCGCTGCAGCAGACCAATCGCAAGCTGATCTGGCTGATGGCCGCGCTGGTTGTTCTCGAGAGCGCCATGATTTACATCATGGCGAAGAAGATCTCGCGGCCGATCGAGATCGTGTCGGGCGCGATCGAACGCAGCCGTTCTCTGTCGTTCGGCCAGCAGCACTTCCCGGATTCGCGCATCCGCGAGATCGACCAGCTTCAGAAGGCGACAGTCCTGCTCGACAACGCCCTGCGGTCATTCTCGGTCTTCGTCCCGGTAGGGCTGGTGCGCGGGCTGATCGAATCCGGCAAACCGCTCACGCCGACCGTCGAGCCTCGCTTCATGACCATTTTTTTCTCCGACCTGGAGAGCTTCTCGACCATTGCCGAGCAGCTCTCCCCCCATGAACTGTCGGAGCAGACGTCGCGCTACTTCGAGAACGTTACTGTCGCGGTGACCGAGGAGCAGGGCACCATAGACAAGTTCATCGGCGACTCGGTGATGGCGTTCTGGGGTGCGCCAGCCGAGCTCGACGATCACGTCTATCGCGCCTGCCTCGCCGCACTCAAGGCCAGCTCTCGCATGAAGCGCCTCAACGTCCAATGGACGAGCGAGGGGCGCACGCCGATGCCGATGCGTATCGGCGTACATTGCGCCAATGTCGTCGTCGGCAATGTCGGGTCACCGCAGCGCCTGAGCTATACGGTGATGGGTGACGGCGTGAACATCGCCTCACGCGTCGAGGGGCTGAACAAAGAGTTCGGTACGTCGATCTGCATCAGCGACGCCGTCTTCGAGCAGGTCGCCGACCGGGTGGTCGCGCGGCCGCTTCAGCGGCTCTCGGTCAAGGGCCGCCACGGCGAGTTCCTCGTCTACGAGCTGCTGGGCATCGCTGGCAGCGACGATCCCGAACTGAAGGCCAGCGAACGCGACGTCGTGCGATGCCGCATGACGACGGCGGCGATGGCGTGCCTTAGCAGCAGCCGCTTTGCCGAGGCGCGCGACCGCTACGAGGAGCTGCTGGCGGAATTCCCCGACGACAAGGTGGCCCGGTTGATGCGCGACGTCGCGGCACATCAGGCTGGCAAGCGTGACGACCTGACCTAGTGTTGTGTCCCGAATGTTCTTGACATAAGAATTGGATTGGATTCGGGTATCTTCATGAGAGGAGATGCCCGATGCGGACGGGACGCCCGAAGAGCGCATTATCGATCAACGACGA
>Ga0070698_100004111_pt1 | contig 15992 bp, 9 predicted proteins | sample KBSK1502metaG_FD_65477 | JGI IMG/M metagenome (GOLD analysis project Ga0070698, IMG submission 65477) | Corn, switchgrass and miscanthus rhizosphere microbial communities from Kellogg Biological Station, Michigan, USA - KBS K1-50-2 metaG | ecosystem: Host-associated > Plants > Roots >...
GGAGAGCTACTGGGTCACCTACCGCGCGCCGACGGGAAATTTCCGTCACGCTCCGGTGTTCCACCAGTAGGTGGCTAGATGCAACCGATCAGGAGAAACACAGTGATTCGCTTCGATGACCATAGCTGATGATGACACTGATTACGTTGATTGCCCACGGGATGCGCAACGAGTTTTACCTCATCAGTGAAGTGGTATAGAGCATCTCTCATCACTCTTGTGTTTCTATTCTATAAGGTAGAGGTATTTCTAAGCTCTTTCTAGAAACAAGCGAGAGCGTTGAACGAGCCTGTAAAGCCACTTCAGCTAAAAGTGCATCTTGTTGCGCATCCCGTGGGCCTCTTGAAAGGGCAGAGATGTATCCTGACTGCATGAGAATTGTGAGAGAGAAAGTCAAACCAGAACGAGATCGGCTAGGGTTAAAACTTGATGCCTCCGCAAAGGGGTATGCCAAGCTATGGTGGCAATATGCTAGAAAAGGATTAGATCTTTACACTGCAATTGCTGATATGAAACGGGTGCTTGTAAGAGCAAGGGTAAGTAACACTAATGCCTTTACGTTTGCTCCAAATAACATGGTGTTTTCGGAAATGATAGTGGTATTCGCTTTAGATGATTTTCGATTTCTTACGTTACTTCAATCAACGATGCATACTGTGTGGCTTATTTATTACTCTTCCACCATTGGAGTTGGAGCCGGAATACGTTACACCCCTACCGATTGTTTCGAACCTTACCCTTTCCCCTCAAAAGTGGAAGAACTCGACGATATAGGCGAGCGCTACTATAACTATCGCCAATCCATTATGCACACTCGTCGGGAAGGCCTCACCAAGACGTACAACTGTTTCCACGATCCCAAAGAGAAATCACAAGAGATGTTCAATCTGCGCGGTCTACATAGAGAAATGGACGAGGCAGTAGCAAAGGCGTATGGATGGGATGATTTAAATTTGGAGCATGGCTTTCATGAGACGAAACAAGGGTTGAGATATACCATCAGCGAGGCGGCTAGACGTGAGGTGTTGGACCGATTGTTGTTATTGAACCATCAGCGGCACGAGGAAGAGGTCAAGGCGGGGTTGTTTGATGGGAAGGGGAGCAAAGGGAAGGGGAAAAGTAGGGGGAAGGGTGTGGTGAAAGAGGGCGGGGGGAGTGAGAAGTATCCCGTGGGAGCCGGAGAAAGCGAGGTTGAGCCGATGGGTAACGGAGATGTGGAGCAGGGGGCGTTGTTTTAGGGTTGAAGGTACAGCTTAAACGATAGAGCGAGGAAAGGTGGACAGGGTTTCACGGTAACGATGTCATACGTATGAGAAATGCAACAAGAGTTTTTTCTCCCATCTTGGGAAAAACTCTGCTGTCGCATTTCTGCAACGTCTTTCAGTGAGTACCGTGAAACCCTGACTGATTATTGTGGAAGTTGCGATCGCCATGTCATGCCCTTGTTTTAGGTAGCACAAGCGAAATCTAGATGTAGCGACTAGTAGAAACTGAGGAGCGAGCCATGATCGAGAGTAATACTTCCAATGTGTTTGCTGCTTTTGAGATGCTCATGGAAGAGATTGAGGCAGAGATTGATCTCATCAATAAAGTCGGTACAAGGGCTATGGAGAGGCGTGACTATGATGGGGCACGTGAGGCTATTGAACATGCAGCTCAAGTCACGGCTTTTCGAGATAAAATAGTATCTCTTCGCAAGGAGTGGAAAACACTTACAATAACACAGAGAGGCAAAGCGGAAGAAGAAATTCTACCTATCAAGCGGCGCAATCTGGGACGCTTGCAAACGGGGCTGCGCACACCGGAAATAGCCTACTATCAGCCTATTCTGGAGGCACTCAACGAGTTGGGTGGATCAGCCGAGATGAACAATGTGTTAGAAAGGGTTGAGCAATCGATGAGGGGTGTGTTGAGGCAGGTAGATTATGAGCTGCTTGCCTCAGGTACAGAGATGCTGCGCTGGCGTAACACGGCCCAATGGGCACGCAATACAATGGTGGAAGAAGGTCTTTTGAAGTTGGATTCTCCACGAGGGATTTGGGAAATCACCGAAGCTGGTCGCAAAGCTCTTGGCAAGGAGTGGAAAACACTTACAACAACACAAGGAGGCAAAGCGGAAGAAGAAATTCAACCTGTCAAGCGGCGCAATTATGAATCCACGAAGGTAACAGGAACCACACCTACAACAGTTTCTATTCTTGGTCAATCCTTTGCAGTTCATTCGTGGCGCGATGTGCTTGAGCGAACAATGAATACTATTGCCGATTTAAGGCCAGAAAAATTTGAGCAGATTATGCAGCAGTTTCCACGTTTTGTTGGGCGGGAAAAAAAGAGATTTACAAAAGCACGAGAACTCAAGAATGGAACATTTATTGAGGTCAATTTATCAGCTCATAGCATTCAGCATTTTTGCTTTCAGGTGCTCGAAACGATTGAATTGTCAGCCGAAGACTTAGTAATTGTGACAGTGTAAAAAGCATGGACGGCAGTGTTTCGGTATGTTGTCATGCGCATGAGAAATGCAACAAGAGGTTTTTCTTCTACTTTGGAAAAAACTCTGCTGTCGCATTTCTGCAGCGTCTTTCAGTGAGTACCATGAAATCCTGATGGAGTATCGCAGATGACGACGCAGTGGCAGATTATGATGAAGCCGGTATTCCTGCATGGGGTGACGGCGCTGGCGGCCAAGGAGCTGCACCAGGTGATGGCGAAAGTCGATATGCTGACACAGGACCCCCTGCCAGATGGCAAAGTGAAAAAGCAGTTGACGCACCTGGCGGGGAAGCCGTATCGCATCCGCTCGGGCAATTATCGCATTATCTGTACCCTGGAGAAACAGAATATCAGTGTGCTCAAGCTTGAGAAGCGCCAGGAGGATACGTATAAGGGCAAGTTTGATGCCGACGTAGAACAACTTGATGACGCGGAGGCCGGGTTTGAGGATGGTGAAGATGAGGGGGCAGATATGGCAGCAGAGAAGACGGCCCAGCCCGATTGGGAGAGTTTTGTCACGCCCAAAAGCAAGGAGCTGCCCGAGCCGATTACGGTGGAATTGCTCAAAAGACTGCGCGTACCAGAGGTGTATCATAAACGCCTGCTGCCACTGAAGATGGAGGAAGAGCTGCTGGGCTGTCCGGGAGTAGATGATGAGGTGCTGCTGAAGATCGATGCATACATGTTTGAGCTGCCGCTGGTCCAGGTCTTGCAGCAGCCCGATCTCGTACTGAATGACGTCGATGACCTGTTGCGCTACAAAGAGGGCGAGCTACTGAGCTTCCTGCTCAAGCTCTCGCTCGAGCAGGAGAAGTACGTTTCCTGGTCAATCAACGCGGCGGGTCCCACGCTGGTCAAGGGGGGACCCGGCACGGGCAAGAGCACCGTGGCCCTCTACCGCATCCGTTCGATGCTGGAGCAGTTGCAGCGCGCGGGCAAAGCGGCGCTGCGCCTGCTCTTCACCACCTATACCAACGCCCTCATCAAGTCCTCGGAGCAGTTGTTGCAGCAACTGCTTGGTTCGCATGCCCAGCATGTGCGCGTCTCGACGGCCGATAAGCTGGCCTATGATATCCTGCACAACTGCGGGCAGGTCAAAGAGATCGCCAGCGACGAGGAACTTATGCGGCTGCTCAAGCAGTCAGTAGCTGAGACGCCATTTGAGGGCAACCTGCTGCAACAGCAGGCGCAGAAACAGACGCTTGCACGCATGGGCAACAATTATTTGCTGCAGGAGATCCTGCAGGTTATCATCGCGCGGCAGGTGCAAAGCCTGGAAGAGTATGGGCGTACGCCGCGCGCCGGGCGCAAGCTGCCCTTGAACGCCAGCCAACGCGCGATTGTGTGGATGGTGTATGAACGTTGGCGCGACCTGTTACAGGCCAGCGGACGGGAGTGCTGGCAGCAGCGGCGGGCGCGAGCGGAGGCCCTCGTGCAACAGAGCGAGCTCTACCAGCGCTACGATGCCGTGATCATCGATGAGGCGCAGGACCTCGATCCCAGCGTGCTGCGCTTGCTGATCCAGCTGTGTAAAACAACGAAGCATATCTTTGTGACGGCGGACGCCAACCAGTCTATCTATAGTAGCGGCTTTATGTGGTCCGATGTGCACGAGGACCTGAAATTCCAGGGCCGCACGAGCGTCCTGCGCGCCAACTACCGCTCCACCAGCGAGATCGGCGAGGCCGCCCAATCCTATCTCACCTATGGCGCCCTGGAATCTGAAAGTAGCGAGAGGCAGTATATCAACAGCGGCCCTACGCCCGATGTACGTGCTGTGCTCAATAGCGACTACGAGGCACAACTGCTCACCAACTTCTTCAAGAAGGCCAGTCTCAACCTGCGCCTGACGATTGGCTCCTGCGCCGTGCTCTGTCCCAATGAACGGGTAGGCAAGGCCATTGCCGCCGCGCTGGTAAACGAGGGCATCGAGGCTACCTATATGCCAGGCCAGGAACTCAACCTGACCCGACCAGGCGTCAAAGTGCTCACGCTCAATTCATCAAAGGGGCTGGAGTTCCCGATCGTGGCACTGGCCGGCTTTGTGAATAGCAATTATCCTGTCATTCCCGCCGGGGCCTCGGATGATGAGCGCAGGGAATTGCTGGCACGCGAGCGGCGCACGATGTTCGTGGGCATGACCCGGGCCATGCGCGCCCTGCTGGTGGTCGTGCCCGTTACCGTTAATTCGCCTTTGTTGGAAGGATTTGACCCGACGTATTGGAATATGAGCAGGAAAATATAAAGGGGAAACGGAGAGCAAGTCAGTGCAGATCATTCGCTTACCACGAGATTTAACGGGTGAACTTGACCTGGGAGAGCTGAACAGGCAGCTCAGGGCGGGCGAGGTGCGCCTGAATTGGTCGGACGTCGAGCCGGGGATTGGGGCAGAGCAACTGGAAAGGCTCTTTGAGGGGCTCAATCTGGCCGAACATATCGAGGCTATCGGCAGCGAGACCATCTCCGAAAGTTTGATGCCAGCGATCATGGCAGCTTTTGAGGCGGTCGGAAGCAATGGAGTTGGGGATACCGGCGTGGAAGATTTGAGCGACGACGCGAACGCCCGGGGTGAAACCCCAGCGCTGTGGCTGCCGGAGAACGAAATAGATAGCGAGGTTGACAAGGAAGGGGAGAGTATTGCGCCTGTAGCAGAAGCTGCGTGCCCTCCTGGCGCGCAGACCGCTCCAGGACAGCGTGCAGAGATGTTGACGATACCCACGGCGGCAGCGATGCGGAAAGAGTTGGAAGAGATGGTGCTGCGCGACCTGCTGGGCCCGGCAGGTGGCCCGGACGAGGAGCTTGAAGATGACCGCGTACATGACCGCTACCTGGTGGGCATGCTGGCTCCCAATAAATTGCAGACCATGCCTGAAGAGCAGGATGAACTGGGCATTGCAGAGGCAGGCGGCCCAGAAGAGGGCAAAGTCGACGTGGGCGCGTCCCAGCAAGCCAGCCTCAGCCCGTCATCGCTGGGCATGAGTTTCCGCGTGGACCAGGAGGCGAGCAGTCTGCTGGTAACGGTGCGCTGGGGGCATTATCAAAAAGCAGACAGCCAGGTAATTACCACTACGAGAGGCGCACCCAAACGGGTCTGGCGGCGCACGCAGCGCGGCGGTATACCCCACGTGATCCCCCTCAAGGTGGGGCCGATCGAGCCCTGGCAACCTGAGAGCGAGGAGCAGCCGCAGGTCTTCGTCAAGGGCATCGTGCGCAAATACAGCGCGGGCTGGACCGTCAGCCTCTTCCTGGTGAATGGACAGCACGAGCCCAAGAGAAACCGCGACCAGGCCTGGCTGTTTCAACCAGAGATGGTGGTCGAGGCTCCCGACGGCGCGCCCATTTTTCAACAACGCACCCCCGAACAGCAGATGCTCCTCTACAACGAGGAGAGCGAAGAGAAGGCCATGGCGATGCTCTATCGCCGCCACGTTGGCTTTGCCATCGGCCATGGTATCAGTGTGCATGCCGAGACGCTGCCAAATGATCCCACCTCGGCGGTGCGCCTCTCCAGCCGCGTCGTGCCGTCCTATGATGTACCCCTGACAGAAGCGCCCAGCAGCGCCGACATTCCCGCCATGGCCGGGCTGACGTTGGATATGCGAGAGCTGGCACAGGCGGACGAGACGAATAGGGAGGAGCTACCGGGAAAATTGCAGCCTTTAGTCACAGCCTATGCTGCCTGGATCGATGCGCAGGAGCGGCGCATCGGCGATCCAGAGGCCGGTCTGGAAGGCTACGAGGATGTCGCCAGCAATACCCTCCGGCATTGCCGCCAGGCGATGGAGCGCATGCAGGCAGGGATTGACACGCTGGCAAGCAGCAGCGAGGCCCGGCGAGCTTTCGTCTTTATGAACAGGGCCATGTGGCAGCAGCGCATTCACACGTTGTATGCCGAAGGGAAACGCCGTGGGTTTGTCACCACGTTGGCCGCTATGGACCAGGAGAGCAATCGCAGCTGGCGACCCTTCCAGCTGGCCTTTATCCTGCTGAACATCCCCGCCTTGACGGACCTGCACCATCCCGAGCGCAACGAAGACGCCAGCGCGCTGGCCGACCTGCTGTGGTTCCCCACCGGGGGCGGCAAAACAGAGGCCTACCTTGGTTTGACGGCTTACACACTGGCGATTCGCCGCCTGCAGGGCACCATCGAAGGGCGCTCGGGCAGGCATGGGGTAGCGGTGATCATGCGCTATACCCTGCGCCTGCTGACGCTGCAACAGTTCCAGCGCGCCTCCTCGTTGATCTGCGCCTGCGAGATGATCCGGCGCGAGGATAGCGCCACCTGGGGCGAGACGCCGTTCCGCCTCGGGCTGTGGGTTGGCCAGCGCTCGACCCCCAATACCACAGAGGAGAGCGAAGAGGCCAACAAACAGGAGCACGGGCTGCGCGGCAGCAAATTTGGCGGCAGCGGGACCCCACGCCAGCTGACCAGCTGCCCCTGGTGCGGCTCGGTCATCGAGGGCGGCAAAAACATCGAAGTGGAGAGCGTCGGCAAGGGGCGCGGGCGCACGCTTATCTATTGCAGCGACCCCTATGGACAATGCGCCTTTAGCAAAGCTAAGTCTCCTGGTGAAGGACTGCCCGTGCTGGTGGTGGATGAAGAGATTTATCGCCTGCTGCCCGCCCTGCTGATCGCTACCGTCGATAAGTTCGCCCAGTTGCCCTGGAAGGGCGAGACGCAGATGCTCTTCGGGCTGGTCAATCAGAAGTGCAGCCGTCACGGCTTTCGCTCGCCCAACCTGGAGGATCGAGATTCGCATCCCGCCAGCGGGAAATGGCCGAAGGCACGCTCGACCTACCACGCCCCTCTGCGGCCTCCTGACCTGATCATCCAGGATGAGCTGCACCTGATTTCGGGTCCGCTGGGCACGATGGTAGGACTCTACGAAACGGCTATCGACCACCTTTCGACCTGGGAAGTCGATGGACGAAAGGTGCGCCCCAAAGTCATTGCCGCCACGGCCACCATTCGCAGGGCCGCGGATCAAATTCGCGCGCTCTTCCTGCGCAAAGTGACCATCTTCCCGCCGCAGGGACTGGACATCGAGGACAATTTCTTCGCGAAGCAACTCCCTCCCAGCGAAAGCACGCCTGGGCGGCGTTACATCGGCATCTGTGCCAATGGACGGCGTTTGAAGGCAGCACTGATTCGCGTCTATGTTGCGCACCTGGCAGCGGCCCAGGTGCTCTACGATAAATACGGCGCGACAGCCGATCCCTGGATGACGCTGGTAGGCTACTTCAACTCGATGAGTGAGCTGGGCGGTATGCGCCGCCTGGTAGATGACGACGTCAGTTCGCGCCTCTATAAGATGGACGCGCGCGGCCTGGCAAAACGCAAAAAGCCGAACCTGGAAGAGCTGACCTCGCGCAAGAGTTCGGTAGCCATACCGGAGGTCTTGAGCAAGTTGGAACTGAGCTTTGGCGGAGCCGGAGAAGCCAGGCCATTGGACGTGCTGCTGGCAACCAATATGATCTCGGTCGGCGTCGACGTGAGACGCCTGGGCTTGATGGTGGTCACGGGCCAGCCCAAGACGACGGCCGAGTATATCCAGGCCACCAGCCGCGTCGGGCGCAGCTATCCCGGCCTCGTCTGCGTTGTCTACAACTGGGCGCGGCCGCGCGACCTCTCGCACTACGAGCAGTTTGAACATTACCACGCCACCTTCTATCAGCAGGTCGAGGCACTTTCTGTTACGCCGTTCGCGCCACGCGCCCTTGATCGCGGGCTGGCCGCCCTGCTCACCAGCTATGTGCGCCTATCGGGCAGCGAGTTCAATAAAAACGAGGCCGCCGGAGAGGTCACCGCCACGACACCCTATTTCGCACAAGCTATCGAGGAGATCTCGCAACGAGCGGATGAGATAACTTTCAACGGCGCGGCCGGCATGCGCGTGCGGGCAGACCTGGAAAAACTCAAGAAATACTGGTTGTGGAAGGCCAGCATCATCCCTTCCCTGGGCTACAAGACGCGCAACGATAGCAAAACGCTCGGGCTGTTAAAGGACCCGGAGCACGGCAACTGGGAGCCGTTTACCTGCCTGAACTCGATGCGAGACGTCGAGCCAATGGCGCAATTGATCCTCGACGAGCGCGGCATGGGAGATACCGAATATGCCCTACCAGTGGAGGAGGCAGGCATTGTAGGGACAGCGGGAATAGTGGGGGCAGATGAAAAAGCGCCCGCAGAGGGAGGACAACAATGAAGGGACTGAAAAAATATGCTGTCGGGGAGGTACGACCCAGCCAGTTGCTCCTGACGTACGGAGTGGGTTCGATCATCGACCTGCCACACATCTCCACGCTGGTCATGGGCCTGGATGATTGGGATACCACTCACGCGCTGGAGATCAACGAAGAGCGCCTGCTCCATGCCGTCCAGACGGCACTCGGCCCCCAGGTCAAACAGTTGCTCTCGCCGCCGATCAGCGAGGAGCGTCCGCATACACCCTTTGATAGCGCGGCGCGTGTTGGCGTGCCAGTAGGTGTCTTCCCGCGCTGGATGATCTGCCCGCATTGCCACCTGCTTGCCCCGGTGGATGCTGGCTATTTCGAGCTGAAACCCAACCCGTTCCAATCCGACCGGACTCGCTACGTCCATCACAATTGCAAGTACCAGTCGACCGTCCTGCCTTCGCGCTTTATGATTGCCTGTGAAGGGGGGCACCTCGACGATTTTCCCTTTGTCCATTTTGTACACGGGGACAGGCCCTGTAAAGCATCGTTACAGATGTTAGAGTTTGGCGTGTCCGGTGAGCCCTCGGACATTTACATTAAATGCGTCACCTGCAATACGAGCCGGCCCATGTCCGATGCCTTTAGCAGCGAGGAGAACCAGGCATATCACCCGGGCTGCCGCGGCCGGCGCCCGCATTTGCGAGACTTCGAGAAGGCTGGCTGCCAATACAAAGCGCGCACAATGCTGCTGGCAGCTTCAAATAGCTGGTTTCCGCTGGTCTTTAATACGCTCTCCATACCCAAGGCGGTTGATGAACTGGATCAACTGATTGAAGCGGCATGGCATGAACTCAGCGATGTCGAGAGCGCGCAGGATATCGCGTTCTTGCGGCGCAGGCAAGTCCTGGAACGGTTGCGCCTGAGTATCTATAGCGATGATGAGCTTTTCAGCAGGATCGAGCAGGTGAAAAGCAGCGTCCAGGACGAAACCAGCGCCAGGCCAGCCGAGTTGAAAAAGCCGGAGTGGGAGGTGTTGAGCCATCCCGAAGTCGCTCCCAAGGCCGATGATTTTGAGGTTACGCCCGTCAGCGTACCGGATGGCTACACCCATGTCATCAAGCAGGTGGTGCTGGTCGAGAAATTGCGCGAGGTACGCGCGCTGACCGGCTTCACGCGCATTGAATCGCTGAGCGATTACGCAGAAGAGGAGAAACTGCCAGCAGAGCATCTCATGCGGCTGGCACGCCACGACCTGCGCTGGGTGCCTGCTGCCGAGGTGCGCGGAGAAGGCATCTTCCTGCAGTTCCGCGAGGAGGCAATTCGACACTGGCAACAGCAGTTAACGGTGGGACAGCACGACGTAAAGTTTCACGAGGCACACTATCGCTGGCGCAAGGCGCGGCATATCGATTACCCGGAGGCAAATAATCCCGGCATTCGCTACGTGCTGCTGCATTCTTTCGCGCATGCCCTAATGCGGCAGCTCACCCTGGAATGTGGTTACACAGCCGCGAGCATTCGCGAGCGCATCTACGCACAAAACCCTGACGGCGAGCACGAGGCGATGGCCGGTATACTCCTTTACACTGCCGCACCTGACAGCGAGGGCACGCTCGGAGGTCTGGTCAGCCTTGGTCAACCAGAGCTGCTGGGCTACCATATCGAAGGGGCTTTAGAGGCGATGCAGCACTGCGCCTCGGACCCATTGTGCGCGGAACATAGCAGTAGAGAGGACCGCACATTGCACGAAGCTGCCTGCCACGCCTGTATGTTCGTGCCCGAGACCTCCTGCGAACGGGGCAACAAATACCTGGACCGCTCGGTCCTGGTACGAACAGTCGAGCGGGAAGATTTGGCGTTTTTCAATAAGCCGTACTACGGGGAGATGAGATAGAGTATGGATGTTACCCTGGACGAGGTTGTCAAAGCGTACCTGGATGACGCGGAATTTCAAAGAACGCGCCAGGAATTGTTAAAAACACGCAATGCAAGCATTCCAACCTTACAGGCGTTGACCTTGCGCTTCGTTCACGCTGAAATCAACCTGCAAGAATTTCGCGCGCAGCTTGAAAGAACGCTTCGTGCGGGCGAAGATTGGGGAGCCACAGGCTTTGGCTTTATGATGGAACTGAATAAATTGGGAAAGTACCATGATGACAAAAGTTCCATCGCAGAGACAGAATTACGCGATGTCTTAACCGGGCTAAATGCGCAAAATGTTGGGCAGCGTATTGAACGGTTTTATAATTTTCTCTTACGGGAAAGAGAGCGCCTGCGCAGAGAAGGAAAATCAAGCGGGATGATCGTTGCTGCCAGCAATAGCGCGTTTATCACCTCGCTGTTTGCCTTCTGGCTTGATCCGGAAGGACAGCCGCTTGTCTATTATGATAGCCTGCGCAAAGGACTTTTCTTGCTGATCAAAGCGAACCTGTTACCTGCCCTACCTGAATTACAAATGGGGCCTAAAGCAGTTGAAGTCAGGTCAGAAGCTGACCACAAGTCATGCCTCCAGTTGGTGCGCTATATTGCTGATCATGCTCCCCAGCTCGCAATACATATCTATTGGGCCGAGTATTTCTGTTACTGGGTAACGCTGCGCTTCCAATCACTGACAGAACCAACCAGCACGCTCGTGAAGGATAGCGATAATGCTGATCTCCTGGCTCAGGTGCCGTCAAAAGCAGCTCAAGTCAAAGAAACTGCCGCAACTCACACGACAGTTCGACCTCTATCCCAACAAGTAGCTGAAACAATGCAAGCGACCGAAACAAATCCCCTGATCTCTCACGAGCCATTACGGCCAGTGCCTGAGCCTCTGCTCTCACAACGCATTCGCGAGGTACAGCGCTCTATCCTGGTCGATGAGGCCGTTATCAGGCGCATCTATCACGCATTACTTGCCGGCCATGTTATTCTGACAGGCCCTCCGGGAACGGGCAAGACCGAATTGGCACGCATCATTCCGGAGATTTTGTGGAGCAGTGACAAAAATACGGCAGAGCAAGCTGATGGGAGTTCAGAAACCGACATAGCCGCGTTGGATACAAAGACAGCCTATACTACGCGTATTGTGACAGCTACCGACGAATGGAGCGTGCGCACGCTTATCAGCGGTATAGCGCCCCAGAGCAAAAATGGCTCGGTTACTTACAACATGCAATACGGCTACCTGACCACCACCATATTGAGAAACTGGTCGTTTAATGCCACCCGCCCAGAGGAATGGAATTCGCTGCGCAGAACGGCGGTAGTTTCCCAGAGCAATATAGAGCGCGGCACATTACAGACCTTTCGTGGTCTCTGGCTGGTCATCGACGAGTTCAACCGTGCTCCGATCGACCTTGCTTTAGGAGATGCGCTGACAGCCTTGGGAGGAAACGACGTGCTGCGTGTAACGATTGAAGGCGGAAGCGCGGAGTTGCCTATCCCCTACGATTTCCGCCTGCTCGGTACGCTGAATAGCTTTGATCGCAACTACCTGAACCAGATCAGCGAGGCCCTCAAACGGCGCTTCTCATTCGTGGAGATTTTGCCGCCTACCCGAGCACAGCGCACAGCCGAGCAAGGCATCGTCTTACATAAAGCCTTGAAGAAGATTAGTCATCTCAGCGACACCATCAGCACTGAGGAAAATACAGTCTACTGGGGAGTAGGTATAGGCATAGAGCCTGACCCTTCTGGACTGTACTCTATTACCTGGATAGAAGAGCAGCTTCCCTTCCGAGAAGCATTTGAAGCCGCCTGGCGTATCTTTGAAGTCATTCGCATCTATCGCCAGCTGGGCACAGCCCAGGCTATTTCGCTGTTCCAGCACATGCTGATCGCGGGTATCTTGCAGGATTACAATACTCGTGAGGCATGGATCGAGCAGGCGCTGGATGCTGCCTTATGCGATACGCTTGCCGACCAGCTCCAGGTCTTGCTACCCGACGAAATTGAGGCATTGCTGCTGTACCTCACAACTGATCATACCGCCTTTAGCGAGGCGTATAATAGCATGCTCGGCAAGCTCACTCCCAACCGCCTCTACGGTCAGCTCCTGTCAATGGGAAGCGTGATCGGCAGTGATGGCCAGGCCGTTTTGACGGACGAGGAGATCGAGCAGATCGCAGCTCAAAATCAGCCAGCAGTAGCTCTCTCCAAACTCAGCACGCTCTTCCACCTGGCATTTCCGACGTATAAGCTGCCACAATTTACGCGACGCCTGCGCACATTCAAAACCGAGCGTGGTCTGTAGCCGGCGTAAGGTAGAAATCACAATGATCGAAACGACACCTACGACAGCAGGAAATGAGGAGCAAACGCGCCAGTGGTCGCAACAACTACAAAGGCGCATATTGCGCTTGCTGCTCCAGCATGATAAGCCGCTTCTGCGCAACCAGTTCCGGCAATTCTTTGTAGAGAGTACACTCCCCCAGCTTCCATTGCTCCAACAATATGATCGTTATGTAAAATTACAGATACTGAGCAATGAGTTGCTGGATGATATCTTGCCGCGCATCCGGCGGCAACTGAGCCTGAAGACCAGCCACGCGCGGCTGCATGAAGAGTCGCCAACACGTGGCGACATCGACTGGCAGCGCACGCTCGAACGGAGTTGGAGCCACATGCCCGGTCTGTCACCAACGCAGTTTGATACACGGCTGCGCCAACGCAGCATGGAAACGCCCGAAAATGTGCTCACTGTAGCTATACTGCTGGCCTATCGCCGGGAATTACACCAGGCAATGGAGGATACATTCATAGACGAGGAACTGAGCGAGCAGGAGCGGCACATATTTGCGAGCACCGATGAGCGAGCCGAGCGCGAACTGGCTGCTTCGTATGCCCGTGCGCTGATCGCGCAGGCCCAGCAAGCGGATATCAATGTCCTGGCGCACGAGGTCGCTCTACATCTATGGCCTGGCCCTAATCCGTATCGCGACCTGTTAGCTTGGTGGCAGCGCTTCACACAGTTTCGCGTTGGTCGCGCCTCTGAAGAACGCTCGCTGGCGCTGGCAAGCAAACGCAGTGATGAGAAGACCGACGCGTGGTTCTATGAACTCTGGATCGTGCTGGAGTACCTCCACTTTCTGCATGCAGAAGGTGCTGTGCAGACCCAGGATATGCAAGTCGATACCGATCTCATGCAAGGGACGTTCACCTGGCAACAGCGGCGCTTCCGCCTGATGTACAATCGACAACTGGATACCTCCAGCACGTATGAGCCGGATTGGGAACATGGACCATCCTCGCGTCCCGACTACACCATTGAGCGGGAGAAGCCCCTGGAAATACGCCAGCGTGGTGAGTTGATCTGGCGTGAACCGCCTGTCGTGCTGGACGCCAAGTACTATCTCGGCGGCAGCGACCCCACCAATACGCATGGTCCTATCAAAAAATTGCTGGGGGATATGACGCTGCTGAGTTCGCAAGTTGGTGTCCTCTTTTTCCCACAGTTGCCAGAACCAGAGGGAGAACAGCAAGTTACACGCATCGTGGAGAGGACGGGAAAACAATACCAGGCAGCGGGAGAAGTCCAGCATCAGGTGCAACTCTATCACCTGGAGCCAGGCATGCCTTTCGCTGATCTACAAAAACGCCTGCGTGCCACTCTGGACCTCGCCGCGCGCTCCTTGCCTAATCGACCCGAGCCCAGTTGCCTGGGTACCTGGCTTGATCCGGACACGATCAACGCCAGCCGTCATGTCTTTCCCCCACACACTGTACTCTGCCCTAAACCCCATATTGGAGCCGGTGTCTTTGACCTGGTTAACGCCGATCGCGATTGCTTGAAAAATCCGCGCCTCTGCCATGTCATGGGACAGACGATCGTCTCACCCTTTGTCGTGCGCGTGACAACACAGGAACAGCTCACCCAGCAGAGCAATGAGCTACGCACACGTAACAGTGAACTCTTGCAGCAGGCAGAACAACGAGGGGATGAGATGCGAGCAGAACAGCTACGCGGGCATATCTTTACGGGTATCGGTCGCGCCGTTGAGCAGTATGTGAAGCTCTTTGGCAACACCAAAGCCATCGAAGAAAACTTCGAGCGCTGGGTATTTGGTCCTTACTGGAAGCAACATGCACGCTGCCTCTCGGTTGCGACGCGTGACTCGCTGGTGAGTGGCGAGTTTGTCTGGCAACATTACCAGGAAGGAACGTTGCAGGATTGGGCCGCGCCAGCTATTCAGTATTGTCGTGCATTAGAGCATGAATTAAAGCGACGCCTCTTTCTTCCCTGTCCCAACAGGTATATGCTCGCGAAATCAGGCTTTACCCTTGGCAGCATAACTTATGCCTATACGAATCGATTCATTGATAAAACGGCACAGAACAACTGGGAGACCTTCAGCTGGTTGGTAAGGAATGCTGGGAGTGACCCTCAAGAATTCGAGTGCGTCGTTAAGCAGATGATCGATGAGCAGATCAAGGACAAACGAAATTTACTGGCCCATGGTGGGGCCGTTACGAAAGAGGTAGCTTCATCGCTGCGCGAGAATATTATTGGGGATCGGAATAGGCCGGGTATTTTATGCTGGCTGGTTGAACACTTTGAGCCTGTATAGTTCGACTACGTTGGTTGGCGAATAGCTCACTTATTTATAGGATGATTTTTGGCTGTCAACTCCTGTGAATACAAAATTTAAATCCCTGTGCGAAACCGCCAGATGAGAAGCGGCATCACCGACGAACACCTGGTGCAGCTCGTTGTCGATCTGCAAGCCGAAGATCGCCTGTGCATTGTGCAGGAGCGCAGCGAGCAGCGGGAGCCGCAGATTATCTGCTCGCTGGGGCTGTTTGAGGCAGGTTTGTGACGATGCAAAGGAGCAACATGGAACAATTCAGTCAAGAAAGCATACAACAAAGAGTACACATAGCTGTAGAGAGGCTAGAGCTTCATGATGCCTACCTTCTCAGGATCGATGGCAATGAACGTTCCATCACCCATAGGCTCGCCATGTATTTGCAAGATGAGTTCGAGGGATGGGACGTTGACTGCGAGTATAATCGTGATCATCATTCGCCAGATCACGTGAAGCGGCTTCAACCATATACAGATTCTATTCGAGCAGATGATACTGACGCAAAGACCGTTTTTCCAGATATCATCATTCATCATCGCGGAACAACTGATAATTTGCTTGTGATCGAGGTGAAGAAGAGTACCAATCAAGAATCAGGTGAACGAGACGAACAGAAACTCCAGGCGTTTAAGGAGCAGTTAGCATATCGCTATGCTCTTTTTCTCCGCTTCAACACCGGAAGGAATGCTCAGGAAAGCCAAGGCCCACTGAATACAAAGAAGTGGATATAAGAGGCAAGGCTAGGATCCTGAC
>Ga0070698_100004113_pt1 | contig 15991 bp, 19 predicted proteins | sample KBSK1502metaG_FD_65477 | JGI IMG/M metagenome (GOLD analysis project Ga0070698, IMG submission 65477) | Corn, switchgrass and miscanthus rhizosphere microbial communities from Kellogg Biological Station, Michigan, USA - KBS K1-50-2 metaG | ecosystem: Host-associated > Plants > Roots >...
GCACGACCGCGGATCTCGCCACGGCGAAGTCGTGCGTAGGCCTCGGGCGCGTGATCGAGCGAGAACACCTCGACGTCGACACGGATCTTGCCCGCACGCGCGAGGGCGACGAGCTCCATCAGCTCGGTCACGGTCCCCCAGTAACTCGTCGCGACCTCGGCACCGTAGGGCAGCGCGAAGAAATTGAGGGGCAGCGTTCCCATCGCGAGTCCGATGATCACGAGTCGTCCCTCCGCACGCACCGATTTGGCGCCGAGTGCGAGCGTCGCGTCGGCACCGACCATGTCGAGCACGAGCTCGGCACCGATGCCCGACGTCTGCTTGCGGATCGCTTCGGCGGCGCTTGCATCCGAGCGAACGACGACGTCCGCGCCGAGCGTACGTGCGGACTCGAGCTTGCGATCATCGGTGTCGACGGCGATGACACGTGCGCCCGTGGTTGCCTTGAGCAGCTGGATCGCCATCTGGCCGAGGCCACCGATCCCGATCACCACAGCGGTCGCTCCCGGTTGCAGTCGATCACGTGACTTTGCGATCGCGTGATACGGCGTGAGCGCGGCATCGGCAAGCGGCGCGGCTTGTACCGGATCGAGCTCGCCGATCGGCACGAGCAAGCGCGCGCTCGGCACGAGCATGTATTGCGCCATGCCGCCGTCGAGACCGAGCCCACCACCCGCGGCGCTGATCTCGGCGGCTCGCTCGCAGTAATTCTCGCGCCCGAGTCTGCACGGCCGGCAGCGGCCGCAGCCCCAGGGACCGTACACGAGCACCGCGTCGCCTTTGCGTAGCGAGGTGACGCCGGCGCCCGCTTGCTCGACCCATCCTGCATTCTCGTGGCCGAGTGTGAATGGCAACTTCCAAGGCAACTGACCCTCGGGCCAGTCCATGAGGTGGAGATCGGAATGGCACGCACCCGCGGCAGCGATCTTGAGGAGGACTTGACCGGGTCCGGGTTCGGGGATCGTGGCTTCGCACAGCTCGGCCGGCTTCCCCCACTGCGTGAGTCGGAATGCGTTCATGCTCGACGGCGGAGCAAGCCGTGTGCCGCGCGGCCCTTGCGCGTTTCTACGTACTCGCGAAGGACTCGTCTTTGCAGTGCGATCCTGGCATGCGTACGACAACCATCTTTTTGATCATCGCAGCTGCTGTCGCGATCGCATCTACATGGACGCGGACCGCATTTGCACACTGCGACACCCTGGATGGGCCTGTCGCCAAGGCGGGACTGAAGGCGCTCGATTCGGGCGAGCTCGATCACGCACTCGTGTGGGTGAAGGCCAATGCCGAGCCCGAGCTGCGTGCAGCGTTCAAGCAGGCGCTTGCGGTTCGTGTGCTCGGCAAGGACGCGCGCGTGCTCGCGGATCGTTACTTCTTGGAGACGCTGGTTCGTCTCCATCGCGCTGGCGAAGGTGAACCGTTCACGGGGCTCAAGCCCGGGGGCACCGACATCGGCCCGGCAATTCCAGCTGCAGATGATGCAATCCGTACCGGATCATCGAAGGCGCTCACGAAGCTTATTACTGACGCCGCCGCGGATGGCGTGCAGCATCGGATGAAGAGAGTTATCGCCACACGGCAATTCAAGTCGAAGGATATCGCCGCGGGCCGCGAGTACGTGGAGGCGTACGTGGCATTCATGCACTACGTCGAGCGGCTCTACGCAGATGCGTCTGGCATCGCGAACACGGAGCACGAGCCATCGATGCATCGAGACTAGTCACGTGCGAAGGGATCTGTGATCGACTCGGTGATCGGCAACTCGACACGTCCATTGCTCGTGGTGGTGCCATGACCGACGATCCTCCTGGTCGCGGTTCGGCGAGATCCTACTGGGCGCTATCTCCAGGCGAGCTCGCGCGTGCGCTCGGCGTGGAGCTCGATGGCCTGACGGCTACGGAAGCGGCACGCCGTCTCGCGGCGCTCGGGCCGAACGAGATCCACGCACGCAAGAGCGCCTCTCGCCTTCACGTGCTGTGGCGCCAAGTCCGCAGTCCGCTTGTGCTGCTCCTCGTGTTTGCGGCGATCGTGTCAGGCGTGAGCGGCGAGTGGATCGATGCGTCGATCGTCGGCGCGATCCTCGCGGCAAGCATCGGAATCGGATATCTCCGCGAGTACCGCGCCGAGACGGCGATCGCGGCGCTACTCGGGCGCGTCCAGGTCACGACGAACGTCATACGGGACGGCGAGCAGCGCACGATCGCGGTTCGCGATGTCGTGCCCGGTGACATGATCTTGCTCGCCGCGGGCAGCATCGTGCCTGCCGACGCCCTGCTCGTCGAGGCCGCCGAGCTCCATGTCGACGATGCGGTACTCACCGGCGAGAGCTTCCCGGTCGTCAAACGCGTCGGGGTCGTCGGCGAAACCGCGACGATTCGCGAGCGCACGAACAGCGTGCAATTCGGCACCAACGTACGCAGCGGCACGGGCCGCGCGCTCGCGGTCGCAACCGGTGCCGACACCGCGTTCGGAGCGATCGCGGGTCGGCTGGCATCGCAGTCGCCGGAGACCGAGTTCGAGCGTGGGATACACAAGTTTGGGTTGCTCCTGCTCGTCGCGATGCTCGTGATGGTCATCGTCGTGTTCACGGTGAACGTTCTGGTCGGCCGGCCGATCATCGATACGTTGCTGTTCGCGATCGCGCTCGCGGTTGGCCTCAGCCCGGAGCTGTTGCCGGCGATCGTCGGCATCAACCTCTCACGTTCGGCGCAGATCCTCGCAGATGCCGGTGTGCTCGTGCGTCGTCTCGACGCGCTCGAGAACCTGGGTAGCATGGACGTACTCTGCACCGACAAGACCGGAACGCTCACCGAGGGCGTCGTGCGCGTATCCGGGGCGTTCGATCCGCGCGGAGCGCCGAGCGATGCAGTCATGCAGCTCGCGGCGCTGAACGCGACATTGCAGGCGGGACTTCCGAACCCGATGGACACGGCGCTATTGAATGCGTGCGCGATCGATCGCACTGCGCACGAGAAGCTCGCCGAGATTCCGTACGACTTCACCCGCAAGCGGCTCAGCGTCGTCGTGCGACAGGCCGATCGCGTCTTGATCGTGATGAAGGGTGCGTTCGCTCACGTGCTCGAGGTCTGCACGCGACTCGCCGACGGCACCCCGATCGATGCCCGCGTGCGCGACGAGCTGGAAGCGAAGAGTCGAGCATGGGGGTCCGAAGGAACCCGAATTCTCGCGGTCGCGACACGCACGCTCGATCGACGCGCGAGCTATAGCGTCGACGACGAGCGTGATCTCGAGCTGCAAGGATTCGTGACGCTCTTCGATCGTCCCAAGGCGGATGCGGGCGCGGCGATCGCGGCGCTCTCGAACCTCGGCGTGCGCGTCAAGATGATCACCGGCGATAGCCGTTACGTCTCACACCACGTCGCGACCGAGGTCGGCCTGGACAGCACCAAGTTGCTCACCGGCGATGACCTGCACGAGCTGACCGATGTCGCGCTCGTGCGCGCCGCTGCCGAGACCGATCTGTTTGTCGAGGTCGATCCCAACCAGAAGGAACGCATCCTTCGTGCGCTGCGAACCGGCGGTGCCGTGGTCGGCTTTTTCGGTGACGGCGTTAACGACACGCCGGCGATGCATGCGGCCGACGTCTCGATCTCTGTGGAGTTCGCTGTAGATGTCGCGAAGGCGACGGCGGATCTCGTGCTGACGCGCAAGGGGCTCGACGTGATCCGGCGAGGCATCGAGGAAGGACGGCGCACGTTCGCCAATACGCTCAAGTACGTCCTCACGACGACGAGCGCGAACCTCGGCAACATGATCAGTATGGCGGTGGCATCGCTGATCTTGCCGTTCCTTCCGTTGACGGCAGGGCAGGTGCTGCTCAACAACTTCCTGTCCGATGTTCCGGCGGTTGGAATCGCCGGCGATCGCGTCGATCCCGAGCTCGTGGCCGCACCCAGACGGTGGGACATGCGTTTCATCGGACGCTTCATGCTCGAGTTCGGCCTGCTCAGCTCGGCATTCGACGCGCTGACGTTTGTCGTGCTGATCTTCGGCTTTGGCGCCACCGCGACCGAGTTCCGCACCGGCTGGTTCGTCGAATCATTGTTTACCGAGCTCGTGATCGCGCTCGTCGTGCGGACACGTCGACCGGGCTGGCGCAGCCGACCTGGCTCGGTTCTCGTCTGGACCACCGCCGGAGTCGCGACGCTCGCCTTCGCGTTGCCATATCTGCCGGTCGCGGGAGTATTTGGATTCGCGGCACCGCAGCCGATGATGATGCTTGCCATCGTCGCGATCACCGCGGGCTACGTGATCGCGAGCGAGCTCATGAAGTCGTGGTTCTACCGCGCCCGTCGATGAATCGGCGAATGCAGCAGATGCAGAGCGCCCACTTTCTGGTGGCCACGGATTGGGAGGCACACCCGGTGCATTCAATTTCGGCATGCTGATGCCATTGATCTCGCGCTACATGACGCGGCAACCGTGGACCATCCGCAGAGACGCCAAATTGTCGCAGGCTCTCGAGCTGATGCGCGAGCATCAGATTCGCCACTTGCCTGTGCTCGAGGCCGGCAAGCTCGTCGGCATTCTAAGCGAACGCGACGTCTATCTGTTCGATCGACTGATCGCCCTCGACGTGGAGGTCACGGTGGAGGATGCAACGACGGTCGACGTCTACGCCGCGAGCTGTGACGATCTTGTCGATGCCGTCGTCGAGAAGATGGCCGAGCACAAGTACGGTTCCGCTGTAGTCCTAAGCCGGCACGGCCAGGTCGAAGGAATCTTCACGACGGTCGATGGGATGCAGGTCCTCGCCGAGGTGTTGCAGCGCGCGACGGCGTAATCGCTCCGCGTCCGACCGGAATCCATTTCAACCATCTTTACGCTCGAGCGCGTGGCGGTCGCGCGGGTAGAAGTCCGTACGATGTGAGCTGATCGCGAAGCTGCGGCGGTGTGAGCTTGACGAGATCTCGAGGAATCTCGTCCACGACAAGCGGGTCGCGGGTCAGCTTGGTGCCGGCTTCGCGCAGCTCGCCGAGCATGCGCGGACTCGCGCAGAGAATCAGGCGCTCCGCTTGCGACGACCGAAGTAAGTCCCCGAGCTCGCCGATGACGGCGCGTGCGAACTCGGCGTCGAGCTCGTCGATATGGGCGTTGCGATGATCGTCGAGGCCGTACTGGAGCTTACCCGTGCGACTCGACCCGGGTCGTGTGTCCGAGAACAACTGCGATGGCCGCAGGCGACGCGCCGGATTGACGAGATCACGCTGTTCCGTGAGCTCTTCAGAGATGCCCTCCGCCTCCGACGACCGCTCATACGTGAACAAGCGGGCGCGCGAGGCGTCCACCACGGCGATGCAGGCTCTGTACATGCAGCTTACGAAGTGCAAGGTGCCGGCCATCGCGTGTTGACCGTACGCTACCGGAGTCCGCAAGGCGTGCGCTTTGGTCGAGACGTTGCGCGGGTTCTTCGCGCGCTAAGGCGGGGGCAACGCATTGGCCACGACGTTGCAATGTCCCGGCATATGAGCTTCAGGAAGATCCTCTGCCCGACGGATTTCTCACCCGGTTCTCAGCAAGCGCTGCGCGTCGCAGTGCGCATCGCCAAGGACGCAAATGCCGAGCTCGTGCTCGCTCACGCGTGGTACATCCCACCGTCTGCGTTCGCCGGCGAGTACACATTTCCAGCCCACGTGATCCAGGAGATGATCGACGACTCGCAGCGCGGGCTCGATGCGGCCGTGCGTGATGCGACCGCGGCTGGAGCGAAGCACGTCACCGGCAAACTAGTGACCGGCGTCCCCTGGGCCGAGATCGTGGGACTGCTCGAGGAGCACGCGTTCGATCTCTGCGTGATCGGTACGCACGGACGGAGTGGGCTTGCGCGCATCCTGCTCGGTTCGGTCGCAGAGAAGGTCGTGCGCCATTCCCCGTGCTCCGTGCTCGCCGTACGTCCCGATGGGGAGGTCAAGCCGTTCGGCCACGTGCTCGTTCCGACCGATTTCTCCGAGAGCGCCGATCACGCGCTCGATCTCGCCGCGGAGCTCGTTCGGCCGGACGGCGCGATCACCTTGCTGCACGTGATCGAACTAGCGGCCGTATACAGCGGGGAGCCCAACGCCGATGTCGCGCGCGAGCTCGACAAGCGGGCCGCCGCTGCACTCGACGAGGCAGCAGCGCGGCTCAAGAGCAAGGTGGCGGTGCGGGTCACGACGCGGTCACGCATTGGCTATCCCGGCGTTCAGACGCTCGCTGCTGTCGACGACGATCGAAGCGTCGACCTGATCGTGATGGGCAGTCACGGCAGGACCGGCATCAAGCGCGCACTCATGGGCTCCGTCGCCGAGAAAGTCGTCCGCCACGCGAAGTGCCCTGTGCTCGTCGCGCGAAAGCGAGCATGACGTGCGCGGTCAGCGAGTCACAGGCTGGCGTCGCATCGCGGGCGCGCTGTGGTCTCCGCCCAGCGACCCGCAGATCTTCGGAGCACTCGACATCGATGCTGGCGCGTTGCGAGTGTTCATCGAGAGGGCGCGTGCAGCCGGGCATCGCGTGACGCCCACACACGTCGTCGGGCGCGCCGTCGCCCACGCGCTCGCAGTCGTACCCGAGCTGAACGTCCAGATCCGAGGAGGCCGAATCATCCCGAGGGATACGGTCGACGTGTTCTTCATCACCGCCGTGGCCGCTGGTCACGACCTCTCGGGAATCAAGATTTCAGGCATCGACCGCAAGGCCGCGATCGACGTCGCGCGCGAGCTCTCCGAGCGCAGTAGTCAGCTCAAGGCGGGCAACGATCCGGACTTCGCGCGAACGAAGCGAGTCATGGATCGCCTGCCGCCGCGCCTGCTTCGTATCGCGCTGCGGCTCGGCGCCATTGTCACCGAAGACATGCGGCGCGAAATTCCGAGCCTTGGGCTTCGCCGGTGTCCGTTCGGCAGCGCGATGGTGTCGAGTGTCGGTATGCTCGGCCTGCCGCAGGGCTTCGCGCCGCTCGCCTGGATGTATGACGTCCCGGTGCTGGTATTGGTCGGCGAGCTGACGTCGAAGCCCGTCGCCGTCGACGGCAAGGTCGAGGTACGCGAGGTCTTGCCGATCACTGCGACAATCGATCATCGCTACGCCGACGGCTGGCACATCAGCAAGCTATTGGCGGCATTTCGCGAGTACCTGGCAGCACCGGAGCAGTTCGAGCCGGCGCTGTCTGCGCCATCACTCGAGCCGGAAGCTCGGCAGATGATGACGTAGCGGTCAGTCGCTGATGAACGATCGAAAGACGGTGGAAACGCGATGCAGCGCGCATATGGATCGAGTAGCAGCTTCTCGCGATGGAACGCGTGCACCTCGAACGGACCCGTCGGGTCGGGACCCTCGACGACGTATCCGTAGTAGCGACTGCTGCCGACAATAGCCTCCGGGACACGGCAGTGCCATACGCGGCCCGACTTGTTGATGAACGGGTCGAGTACGATCTCGACGTGAGGAATGGCGAGCTCGCGCTTTTCGAACAGCAAGAGACGCACGCTCGTCGCGTGCTTGGAGTACAACGCGAAGTTGTAGGCCCGATCGGTCTCGCACCACGAGATGCCGAGCGGAAATGGAAGTCCTTCGACCGTTGCCCAGGTCACGCGCTGGCCGTTTGATAGAGTTTGTCCTTGAGGCAATTCCATAACGCGGCGGCGCGTTCGGGATCGCTCTTGCATGCAGACGCGAGCTCGACCAGCTCGCAGTGAATCGGTTCAGCGACGTAGTCCGCAAGCTGTTGCGCGACGTAACGAAGCCCTCCGAAATCTCCGTGAGCGCACGCCCAGTCCGCGCCTAGACAAAGCTCGCCAATTACGTCGCTGACTTCCTTGGAGCTGGGCGGTAGCGGCGTCATGGCATCACCGGCTGTATCCGGTTCGACGGGTGAGGTCCTTGGTTTTCATCGCAAGAGGTGCGAGAGCGTGACCGGTGAGCTCGTGCCAAAGCGACGCGATCGACTTCGGTAGCGTCGCGAGCACGTCTTCGATCTCGCCTTGCGAGACATGCTGGACGAGTAGATGGATGACTGCTCGCAAGACGTCGACAGGATCCAGTCGAGGGTCCGACGCGAGCTCTTTCTTCACGCGAGCGATCATGGCGGCGCGGTCGCGGATCTTCGTCGGGTCGTTGGTCAGCCTCCACCCGTCGTAATAGAACCCGCGGATCAGCATCGGCAACTGGGCGCCGAGATCGAGCACTTCGCTCGCGGGCAACCGATCGCGTATCGCATGCAGACCGGCACGCAATGCGTGTAGGGCACGCCCCTGTTCCGTGGGTGAGAGATCGAGGTTCTCCACGAGCTCGTTCAGCCAGCGATTTGCTGCTTCGACATGAGAAGCGAAGATGTGAAATTGGGCCACGGGGTTCTCCTTTGGTTCATCAGCGTGGGGCTGCGAGCAAGGGCGCCTCGGTCTCGTGGCGCGGGACCGCCCAGCTCTCGCCAAGCAGCTCGGCGAGCGCGCGAGCAGAGCGCATCATGTTGCGCGTCACGACGTCGGGCGCGAGCTCGGGATCGATCGCGACCGCACGATCGATTGTCACGAAGATGAGCCACGCCAGCTTCGCATGCGGTTCGAGGAACGGTTCCAGCCGCCGATGGAGCTCGGCATAGCGACCAGCTGCAGCAGCGTTCGAGTCGAGATCGGGTGGAGCAACAATCGACGTGCGCGCGCGCACGAGCAACGCAACCTGGCCAGCGGCGATCTGATACGCCGCCCGCACCTTCACGGGCCCCGGGCCCTGCTCGATCGCGACGCTGTAGAAAGCGATCGATGGCTCGAGCGCTGCTTGCATCTCGTCGACGAGCCCCTCGAGGTGCTCGACGCGTTCGACGCGAGCCACCGTCGCATCCTGAATGCAAGCCGCGAACGACAGCAGCTCATTCCATGCGCGCGAGGAGGCGGGCTCACCGGCAAGCGATAGCGTGCACTCGACCGGGACGATCACGAGCTCCGGAGAATCATCGGCCACCGCGGGCTTCGAGATCGCGAAGCTCAGCAAGCTCGCAAGCGCGACGCACGTTCGCGCGCTTGCTGCGGGGCCGGGCGACGAATGCGATCGAACTGCGCGGTCCATGAATCACCTCACGGTGCGACGACGGAACAAAGCGAGCGCCGCCATGACAACGATCGCGAGATACATGAAGAAGCCATAGATGCATGGCGGTGCACCGAATACGGTTCCCAACTCGCCGACCGGTGTGCACTGCGCTGGCGCCGAGGCGAACAGCTCGCGGTACGAGAGGTACCCAGAGAACGCGAGACCACCGGCGGCGATGACGAGGATGACAACGAGCAGGCGCTTCATGCTGCCTGTGTGTGCAGCAAAGGGGCCAGCGAGGCTCAGCGATACATGCGCGATCGCGACAAGTACCGCGATCGCAGACCGCGCGAGGAAGTAGCAAGTCTTGCGTGCGCGTTACACAGCGAGTGCGAAATCGCCGCGGATGCGCTCGACCAGTCGGTCGTGGCATGGCGTTCCGATGAGCTTCGCGAATACGCGTTGCGGAGAACCCCAATCGGTCCAGCCGGTTCCGTCGACGGGCAACACGGCGAGCTGATCGGCGTGGGCGAGTACGTCGCGGCTGAAGCTTGCCGACCGCATTGTCCGATATGCCGCTTCGAGCGTCCCGGGCTCGTCGCATCCACCGATCGCGACCGCATAACGTTCGAGCATCTCGGCGTGATGGTCCTGGCGGCTGGTGGATCCTCGATGAACCCGAGCTCCAGCTCGTGTTGAAGGAACCCGTGATTCCGGACCTCGCCGGATGGCGCGTGGAACGCATGCCGGAGTTGCCCGACACCGCGTACTTCACACTCGCGCCGGATTGGGTCTGCGAGGTTCTATCGAAATCGACCGAGAAGCTCGACCGCGACGAGAAGCTTCCGTACTACGCGGAGCATCGCGTGCGTCACGTCTGGTTGCTCGATCCGATCGACAAACGACTCGAGGTTGATGCTCTCGACGATGATGGTGGGCGCTGGCGCGCCGTCCGCATCCACCAGGGCGACACGACTGTCCGGGCCGAACCGTTCGAGGCGATCGAGCTGGACCTGAGCGCGCTGTGGTCACGGCCGCGCGCCGGATGATTGATTTAAGGAAACGGTGGTCGTAACAACAGCGCGGCTCGAAGCGATTCGGTGGAGTGCACATGCCCGTCGGCGGCAAGGGTCACCGCGATCGAGCTCGCACATTTCGGCGCATGTCGAATGTGGGAACGCAATCGTTTGGCGAAGCGGCTCGTTGCCCGTCATTCGGTATGAGCGCGCCAACGCAAAGGCTCAGTTGGAATGCCACTCGTTGATGTGCTTGTTCCTCTCGAGCCAGGCGCGCCTCGCGTTGCATCGGTGCGGTTTTCGTTCTTCAGCATGACGTCGCCTTGTTCTCGCCCATCCCGGTTGCATCCATCGTGCCGCGAGTTGAAAAAGGCACGAGTGATGCAGCCTCGAGGTAACGGAGGCTGTCATGGAATCGAACGAATCGAGTGTAGACAAGACCCTATCTCGGCTGGAGGACCAGCTCGCGTTGTGGAACGCGAAGCTCAACGACCTCGTCGCGAGGGTCGAGGTCGCCGGTCAACAAACCAAGATCGACGCCCGCAAGCATCTCGACGAGGTGAAATCCCAGCTCGACGTTGCGCGGTCAAGGCTCGAAGAGGCGAAGACCGCGGGAGGGGATCGCTGGGACAAGTTCAAAGGGGGTGTCGAGAGCACCTGGAAGGACCTCGAACGCGCGTTCCACAAGTTGACCCACTGAAGGGCGCTGGGCCTCAGACGTCGCCGCGACGAGCCGAAACGTCGTATGCACGTTTCCGAGCGACGCCTGATGAATCAATTGTGCGCGACGTAGTCGAGCACGCTGGCGCCTGCCGCGCCGTCGACGATTTTCTTGAGCGCAGGTTCGAGCTGCAGCGCGTTGTCGAGCACGGCGGTGATCGCACGCTCGACCACGTCCGACGAGATCTCGCCGTTGTAGATCGGCACGCTGAGACGGTAGTAGATAAAACGCTCCTCGTAAGAGAAGCCGTAGCCCGGCATGATCGCCTCATCGTTGATGTGGCTGATCGCGATCTCGACATCGCGAATGCGATCTTCGGGGACCGAGGTGACGATCTGTTGCATCACCTGAACGAACGGCACCTTCTCCACCCACCGCAGGAACGCGACGCCCGGCAACGCAGGCGGCTGGGTCGCGATCTGCACGGTGAAGCTCGCGGGGTTTGCGCGGTGCGCGACGTTCTTCTCGACAAGAAGCGCTCTTAGATCGTTGAACGAACGCAGGCGTCGAGCGGGGATCGTCGGGACATCGACCGGTGCGGTCGTCGGTGCCCACTCGTTGATGTGCTTGTTCGCTTCGAGCCAGTTGTTGAGCTCCATCGCAACGACGGGGGGGATGTGATCGAGATCGCCCGTCAACAGGCCGCTGACCTCGTTCAGCGCGCCCTCGACATCGCGACGCGCTCGATCATCGGGGGCGAGCGTCGCGAAGGCCCGCTCGAGCTCCTCCTTTCGAGCCGTGACCCGTGCTCGGAGACTCGAGCCGCGTGTTGCATCTGTGGTGTTCTTGCCTTGATTCAGCATGGGGTTCTCCTTGTGTGCCCTAAGCCGATGCATGCAGCGTGCAAGGGTCGGCACTAGCCACGAGTTGTACGCCGCGACGCTTGGCATCGGTCGAGGAGCTACCTCTTGGCGTTGCAGTGGATCAGCGGTCCGCCGGTCGATTGTGCGATCTCGGCTGTCGGACTCAAACTGTCGGCAACGGGAGAACTAATCTACGCGAAGCAAGGGTTGTGCAGCGCGAACGTCCTACCCGGCGTCAACTCACTGCTATCGATCGCCGTCGCCGCCGACGGCCGGATCGCGCTTTCCGGCATGACGATCGGTGCGGTCGTTCTCGATGCGACCGGCAAACTGATCTTTCAAGAGCCGTACGCGGGGCAAGTTGCGTTCGACTCGAATGGCAATCTCGTCGTCGGTATCCGTTTCGGTGGCCAGTTACAGCTCGCGCCTGACGTCATCGTCCAGGGCGGTACCAATTACACATCCACGGTGATCGTCAAGTACGACAGCGCGAACCGCTACGTCTCGCACTTCCAGCTCGACAGGGCAGCGATCGTGAGCCTCGCGCTCGACGCCGACGATGACATCTTCTTCGTTGCCGAGTTTGTCGAAATGATGACCCTGTTCGGGCAGGTGCTCGACGTGCCAGTCGCGCTGCCGTACCCAGCCGGCGTTCAATTTGGATCCATCGCGGTACGGCTCGACGCATCGTACGGTGTGAGCTGGGCCAAGGAGCTAGATCCGTTCAATGGGAGCGTTCGAACGGCGTCGATGCTGAGTGGGATGGGCGGCATGGCGATCAATGGGGTTGGCGACGTGATCGTGTCGAGTAACGCGGTCGTACTCGACAGCGCGCCATATGCGAGCGCAACGCTGGTGCAGCTCAATGCGTCGTCGGGCGCGCCGCTGCTCAGCGTCGGCGCACACGCGACCGGGTTTGGCCGCGGCGTCGCCTCCGATGGCTGCGGCAGCATCTACTTCGCAAGCGTGCAGTACACGCCGGACGCGACCACGTTGCTCCAGAAGATCGCAGCGCCGCGTTGATGCCCCGCTCTCTCACGACGGACCGCGATGGACGGTCCCATTCCGACTCGAACCGCCGTCGGTCCCGATTGCTTGTTGCCCCGTCGGGGTCGCTTTTGGGGTCGCAAACCCGTGCCAACGGCGACCCGTCCGAACGTGCGCGCATGGTTTGTCAAGCGTCACGTGCTGGTGCGTGTACTACCATGCCATTGTCCCGCGCACGTCCATGTGATGCGTTCGCACAGATGCATCTCGATGCCATTCACGCCCAGCTTGTCGAGCTTGCGCGCGCGCGCCCGGATCTTTGCACCTTCCGATCGCGTTGCGCGCCCGCCGAGATCGCGGGGTTCGAAGCGCACCATGGAGTTGAGCTTCCGACCGAATATCGGCGCTTCTTACTCGACGTCGGAAATGGCGGCAGCGTTAACGGTGCAACGCTGTTTCCGCTCGGCATGACGTGGAGTTTCGAAACAAACGATTTCGGACCGTGGTTCGAAGTCGGCTCTCTGTCGCAGCAGTTCTGCGCCGATGCGTTCAACGACGATGAAGAGGATGATGCATGGATGGAACCGTGTCCTGGAGCGTTCCCTGTCGCGTATCTCGGCTGCACGATCTGGGAATGGCTCGTCATCACCGGGCCAGATCGCGGTGAGATCTGGGAGCGAGAACATCCAAGCTTCGTACCGGCGCCGAATCCGTTGCTGCGTGCTCTTTCATTCTCTGAGTGGGTCTTCGTCGAAGCTGCTAAGGGGGCGAAGCGCAAAGACTGGATCGATCACTTGCGCCACACGTAAGCGAGTGTACAGCGCAGCCGCAGGCGCTCGCTCGGCCGCGCTAAGCACAGCTCGCCGCCTTCGCGCACGACGCGACGAGTGAGCGGAGCGCCGCGAGCAAACTCACGAGCTGCGCAGCGTGCTCGAGCGATTCACGTGACCGGTTCGGAGGGTTCCGACCACGATCCGTCTCGCTCACGATCCTGTCCACCGAAGGTCAATGAGATCGACAGACCCCGACGGAGCCTTCGCCAGCGACGAGCGCTTTCTGATCGCAAGCGAAACCCGGCCCGAAGTCGGTGCAGCTCGACACAGTCGTGCATAGGACCTCGCAGATGTGGCCAAAGTCGTCCATCACGCATCGCGAGCCATCCGCACACTCAGCGTCGCTCGTGCAGTTACGCGTGCAGTAGCCTGTTGGGAACGTGGGATTGCTCAAACACATGTCCTGACAGTCGCTGTTCGACTGGCAGCTGCCACCGACGGCGTCGCTGTCGGGGCCGGCAGAGCTACCGCATGCTGATGCGATCACGAAGGCGAGACCAAGGATTCTTCTTCGCACCGATCAACCATATCAGCATCCAGACCAGCAACGCCTCGCCTCTGCGCAATGCTCGTGTGTGTAGCGCACAGACGATGGTTCTGTCCCAGCGCTGCACAGTCTGCCGGTGCTTCGTTTGCGCCGTCCCACTCACTGCTTGGTCCGAGGCCCGGACTGCGCATCTGCAACTTGTGTCTGACCTCAGAGGGTCCGCGCAAGCGAGCTCCGTGACGGAACACGTTCGAGCCTACCGGGCACGACAGTACAACCACGATCGTGCGATCGGAGTGTGACGGCGCGATGGCGTCGCATCCACGCGATATGGCGCTGCAGCGATGCGGGCCTAATTCTTGAAGATGCTCGCGGGATGCCTTCACGCATCCTTGTCTTAGCCCTCATTCTCGCTGCGTGCGGCGATGACGGCGGCAGCACGTCCGACGCCAACAGCCCGACCGACGTACCATTCGGCACGACAGCGATCGTCGTCGTGGTGAATCCGGTCGTCAACGAAGCGAACCGGCTGACCGTGCCCACCCCGGGCTTGATCAAGGCCGGGGTGACGCTGACGACTGACGACAACGTCACCGCGACGACAGGTTCCGATGGGATCGCTGTGCTCGCGCCGGTCACGGCCGGGACGCGAACGATCACGGTGTCGGGCGCAGTAAGCGGCGGCAACTTTGCGGTGATGGTGGCCGATCGAACGCTGCGCGAGGTCGCGCTCGCGACCGACCAAGGCCGCGCCGAAATCATGGTCAACGTCGACTACAAAGCCGATCAGGCAGTGCAGCTATCGCCGACGATGACGAACACGGAGGTCAACAGTATTCTCGCGGTGAGCGATCGCGTCGTATTCGTGCAGGGTGGTCATTACATTGGTGACCTCGATTTTTCCGGCAGTCGCGTCACTCTGTTCGGCGAGGGCGTGCTCGGCGGGAACGTGGTGCTGGAAGGCAACATCACAGTTACCGGCAGTGACAGCCGCATTCGCGGTACCGCAATCACGGGATCGCTGACGGTGCCCGCGAGCAAAGTTGGGCTCAGCTTCTCGCGCGTCGATGGAGCCGTGACGTCGCAAGGCAGCGATGGGATGCTGCTCGCGAACAAGCTCTGCGGCGACGAGACAGTGAGTGGCAGCGGCACGATCGTCGTTGGTAACGCAGGGATGGCGCCCACCGCAGCCTGTTTGTAGGACGGTCAAGCAGGACGACGTGCCCTATGTTCGGCCGGACACGTCGGCTCGTTCGATGTTGGAGTCGCGCGAGGCGTGCCCCCACAAGCAACGACAATTAATGCAGGCCCGGTTACTCGATTCGCCACGCGGCCTGATCTTTCCCGAAGGCGAGGGCGAGGTACTTGCCCTTTGCGGTCGCAAGCGGAACGTTTGTCGCGCACACGCGAACCTGCGCAGTGTACTGCGTGCACGGCACGAGCACCGCTTGGTCCACGGTACCCACGACGAATCCCGTGCTGTCGCGCACCGTACGAGGCGTGGTGCTTTTGCACCAACTTGTCTGCGGCGCCAAATTCTCCAGCTCGACGATCGACAGGGGCGAATGAGAGGCATCCTTGTCGGGCTGGTTGGCATCGGCCCACACCGAGACCTCACCACCTAGCAACGAGCGATTGATCGGATCGTTGATCTTCGTGTAGATGCCCGCAAAACAGAGCCCGGCCGTATCGTACGAAGCGATCGTCCAGGCACCCGATGGTGTCTTGGTAACCCGAGCGGCAGGATTCGGAATCGCCGGAGCGGTTATGAATAATGCTGCGCGAACGTCGGCGGCGTGCATTTCGGCCTGCTGCTCGTACTGCCAGCCGCGCTGGCGAATACACCCCCAGACCACAAGCGCGAGACAAGCACCGGTTTTGATATTCATGACGCGCGCACCTTGGTCGCGTCGCGCCTGCAGCGCGATGGCAACCCACTGGCAAACCGATGTCAGCCACCATCCAGTACGATTCAATGTGACGATCTCGTCGTCGGTGAGCACGCGATTGCCACGTTGCCGAACATCACGATGACTGCACGACCGCGGATCTCGCCACGGCGAAGTCGTGCGTAACTTCCGAGGCAACTGACCCTCGGGCCAGTCCATGAGGTGGAGATCGGAATG
>Ga0070698_100004114_pt1 | contig 15989 bp, 13 predicted proteins | sample KBSK1502metaG_FD_65477 | JGI IMG/M metagenome (GOLD analysis project Ga0070698, IMG submission 65477) | Corn, switchgrass and miscanthus rhizosphere microbial communities from Kellogg Biological Station, Michigan, USA - KBS K1-50-2 metaG | ecosystem: Host-associated > Plants > Roots >...
GATGACCCACGCGTGGGTCATGCCGACGCCGGCCGCACGACGACCCACGTGCTTCGATCCGACGCGCTACACGATGACCCAGCCGAAGGAGTCACGCGATGACCCACGTGGGTCATGCCGCCCGCGTACCCACGTGCTTCGATCCGACGCGCTACACGATGACCCAGCCGCGCGAACACCCACGTGCTTCGATGCTCTCGACGCGATGATCCAGTGGGTCATGCCGACGCCGGCCGCGCAAAGACCCACGATGACCCAGCCGCGCGAACAGATCGATGCTCTCGACGCGATGACCCACGTGGGTCATGCCGACGCCGGCCGCGCGACGACCCATGTGCTTCGATCGATGCTCTCGACGCGATGCTCCAGTGGGTCATGTCGCCGCCGGCGCGCGAACACCCACGTGCTTCGATCGATGCTCTCGACGCGATGACCCACGTGGGTCATGCCGACGCCGGCCCGGCGACGCGATGACTCACCGTGGGTCGATCCGACGCCAGCCGGACGCTCTGATGCCGGTGGCCATCGTCGGCAGGCTTCTCCGTGCGGTTACTGCGCCGTGCCCGAGCCGGCAGGCTCGCCACCACCGGCTGGCTTCTCGCCGCCGGCTGGCGCTCCACTGCCCTTCTTCTCGGTCTTCTCGGTCTTCTCGGCCGGCGAGCGCGGACGCTTCGGCCCCTGGGCTTTTTGTTCGCCCTTCGGCGGCGCTTCGCCTTTGGGCGCTTCGCCCTTGGGCGCTTCGCCCTTGGGCGCTTCGCCCTTGGGCGCTTCGGTCGGCGTCTCGGGCTTCGGTGCTTCGGGCGGCGGCGATGGATCGACACCAGCGAACGTCACCTCGGTACCCTCGGGCGCTCCATCCTTCGGACACGCGACTTTGACTCCGCCTTCGACCCCGACCACGGTGCACGACAGCTTCTGATCCTTGTTCGCGACGAGGACGCGCGTGCCGACGGGTGTACTCGGAGCCGACTTGAACATTGCGACGAGCGTGGGATCGCGCTGAATCGTCGCAACGACATCAGTTGGCGTAACCTTCGCGTTCGCTTTCGCGACCGCGGTGACCTTGCCGGGCCCCGGCGCCTTGATCAGAAGCTTGTCGAGCGCGGCTTGCTGCGTCGCGAGCTTGGCGTCGCCGTCGGTGATTGCCTTCTCGGCGGTCGCGACCTTCTTCTCGGCGGCCGTGAGCGCGTTCTTGTCGTTTGCGGTTTGCGCGGCCTCTTTGGCCTTCTGTGCCGCCTCGAGATCGGTCTTCGCCTTCGCGAGTTGCTTTTGCGTTTGTGTGACCTGGTTCTCGGGACCGCGGAAGCCGGCGAGCTTCGCAATCGGCTCGCCCTCTTTGACCATCGTGTCGTTCGCGACGATCGTTTGGATCGTGCCCGGAGCCGGAGCCTTGAGCTCTTCGGCAGCCGGCTGCTCGACCGCGAGCTTCGCCGTCTCGACGGGCGGCGTCGGCTTCGGCGGCTCCGGCTTTGGCGGCTCGGGCGTCGGCTGGACGTTCGTGACGCTGTTCGCTTCCTTCTTCTTCGCGAAGACGAGCTTGTAGACCGCGAAGCCACCGAGGCCGAGTACCAGCAGCACGATCGCCGCGAGGAGCACCGGGCTCATTCCGGACCGTGCGGGCTCGGGCCGCGATTCGACGGGCGCGCGCGGCTCGGGGCGCGGCGCCGGCTTCGGTTCGGGCCGTTTCTCGACGGGACGCGGCGCCTCTGCAACCGGCGCAGCACGCGGCTCGGGTGCGGGCTCAGGCGCCGGCTCGGCCACCTTGTGGACCTGCGATTGACGAACCGCTTCCTTTACATCATCGCGGCTCATCGGCATGTCCGCCGCGAGATCGGACTCGACGCGACCAGGCGCGCCGAGCGCGATGTCTTCACCGCGACCAGCTGCACGCGCCGGTTGCGCCGCGGTACCGGGCTTGCCGAGCTCGAGCTCGGGTGCGCGCGGCATCTCGGCCGCCTTCGCGGCGCGAGCACCGGCACCACCGAGCTCGACCTCCGGCGCTGGCGTCGCGGGCTGCTTGCCGCCGGCGACGACACCCTTGCTGAGATATCTGTCGGCATCGCCCATCGCCGTCGGCTGATCCCAACGACTGGATCCCTTCGCGCCCTGCGGCTGCGAAACGGCAGGCGGCGTCGGTGCGCGCGATACGGCGGGTGTTGGCGGCGGCGTCGGTCGCGTCGGCGCAGCTTCTGGCCGCGCGGCGACGGCAGGTGCCGCAGCGCCGTCGATAAATCCGAGATCGCCGAGCGTCGCGATCACGTTGCGCACTTCTTTGGGGTTCGGTTTGATCCCGAGCTCCTCTTCGGCCCAGCGCACGATGCCAGCGACATCACGCTGACCATCCATCGCGCACGCGAGCGCGTACTCGGTCTCGTAGAACCGGAACAGCGTGCCGCTCTCCGGATCCAAGACGTCGATGAAGCGCGTGTTGTTGTCGTCGATCGCCTCGGCGATCAGGTTGTCTTGACGAAATCGCGGTCGATCGCCCGTGGTTGCCATTTATCCGCCTTTGCGCAGCTCGGTGAGCACGAGCTTCGCGACTGCCTTCAGCGTATCGAACACACCGATCCCCTTCGGTGCAACCGCTTCGAAGCTCGGCACCTTCGTCGGGTTCAGTGCCTCTTCGAGCTCTGGCAGCGGGATCGCGTTCGGCAAGTCGCGCTTGTTGTACTGCACGACGTAGGGAAGCTTGTCGAGATCGTAGCCCTGCTCCTGCAGGTTCGAGCGCAGGTTCTCGAGCGATTCGATGTTCGCTTCCATGCGCTCGAGCTGTGAGTCGCCGACGTAGACGACGCCATCGACGCCTTTCAAGATCAACTTGCGGCTCGCGTCGTAAAACACCTGGCCGGGCACGGTGTAGAGGTGGAAGCGAGTCTTGAAGCCGCGGATCTCGCCGAGCGAGAGCGGCAAGAAGTCGAAGAACAAGGTGCGCTCGGTCTCGGTCGCGAGCGAGATCATCTTGCCCTTCGCTTCGGGATTGGTCTTGTTGTAGATGTACTGCAGGTTCGTCGTCTTCCCGCAGAGACCAGGGCCGTAGTAGACGATCTTGCAGTTAATCTCGCGCGACGAGTAGTTGATAAAGCTCATTGCCGCGCCTAATCGTTGAACAGGTTATCGATATCGTCGTCCGTGATCTCCGAGAACACCGACGGCTGATTGCCGGAGGCGCTCTTCTTGGTCAGCACATCGAGAACACGAACCAGCTCGCCAGTCGCCTTGCGCACGCGCAATCGAACAAGCCCGAGCGACGACCGCTCGTCAAATAAAACGACCAGAATGACGCGCTGGCCCACGATCGAAATGTGGACGTTGGTCTTCTCGCCTTCGTGGAACTGGCCCGCGAACTCCTTCTCGGCCAATAGCGAAGCGATCGCACCTGTCGCGGCGACGTTGCCCGCCGTCAGCGACGAAAGCGATGTGACGTCGAGCTGTTCGACTTCACCCGCTTGTGCGAAGGCCTGACCGTTCTTGTCGATAACGAGCACCGCCCTTGCGTTTGCGTCTCGATGAAGGACCTCGCAGACATGGTTGATCTGCTGAAGTTCCTCCTCGTACATGACGAGCTGTTGGATCATCGCCGCCTTGGCTCCTTGAGGCCGGATGAGAGAAGACCCATGAAATGAGGGCTCCCGTCCGTCGAGTCACGGTAGCAACCCCCCCGATTTCGTTCAACTCTTGGGGGCAGAGATCTACATTGTCGCGCGACCGGCGAGCGCACGCGCAATCGTGGCCTGATCGCTGTACTCGAGCTCCCCACCTACAGGCAGGCCCGTTGCAATCCGAGAAACCTTCACACCGAGGGGCTTGATCACCCGCGCGACGTACATCGCGGTGGCTTCACCGTCGACGCTGGGGCTGGTCGCGATGATGACCTCACCCACGGGAGGGTCGCCACCGAGCCGGCGGACGAGCTCGGCGACCCGAATGTCATCCGGACCGATGCCTTCCAGCGGCGACAGCAGCCCGTGCAGCACGTGGTAGCGCCCGCGAAAATGGCCGCCCCGATCGATCGCGATCAGATCAGAAGGCGAGGCCACCACGCAGATCGTCTCGGCTTCACGACGAGGATCGCTGCATAGCGCGCAGGGATCCTGCTCCGTCATGTTCATGCAGATCGAGCAAAGCCGAATCTTGTCGGTGACATCGACCAATGCCTGCGCGAGGTCGAGCACCTGCTGGCGATTACCGCGCACGAGATAGAACGCGAGGCGTGTCGCCGTCTTCTCGCCGATCCCAGGCAGGCGCGACAACTCTTGAACGAGTCTGCGGATCGGGTCTGCGCCCACTAAAACAGCCCTGGCATCCCCGGCATACCGCCCATTCCACCCATCACCGACGACATCTTCTCTTTGCTCGTCTCGCGAACCTTTGTCGCGGCGGCATTGATCGCCGCGGTGACGAGATCTTCGAGCATGCCGACGTCATTCGGATCGACGACAGACTTATCGATCTTCACGCGCACGACCTCGAATTGACCGTTGACGGTCGCGGTGACAAGACCGCCGCCGGCCGCGCCATCGCATGTCATCGCCGCGAGCTCCTCTTGAACTTTGGCGACCTCGGTTTGGAGCTTTTGCGCCTGTTTCATGAGCGCGTTGAGGTCGGGCATTTTTCCGTTAGACATCGGTCTTGATCTCCTTGATCGATGCGCCAAAGGCCTGCAGCACGTGCTTGGTGATCGGATGCTCTCGCGCTTCTTGCTCGCGCTTGTTGCGCTCCGCAGACGATTTCTCGCGTGACGCTTCGACGATCGAACGCGCCTGCGTGCCTTTGGACTCCGCGGTATCGAGCATCCGTACCGTCACCTTGACCTTGTGGCCGAGTTCGGCAAGTACGGCGCGCAACTCGTCGAGATTCGCCTTCTCGGCGGCATTTTCACCGGCCCAGCGGCTGTCATCGTCGGCGGCAAAGCCGAGGGTCACCTCGCTGCCGTTCCAGTCGAGCACGCGGGCGAACTCGTAGTAGCCACGCAGCGAGATCTTGCGCTGGGTCTCGAGGTAATCGATGACCTTGGCCCATGCCTGCAGCGCTTCGGCGGGCGAGCGTGGCACCGCGATCGCGGTCGCGGTTTCGCGCGACGCGGCCTCGGGGGCGGCATCATTTGTAGGGCCGCTGCCTGCTGCGAGATCGCCCGCCTTCGGCACGGGACCACTTGGCTGCATCGAGACCGGACCGCTGCGCTCCGACGCGGAAGTCGGCTGCATCGAGACCGGACCGCTGCGCTCCGACGAGCTAACGCCTGCACGACGGTCGGACGATGTCGCGCCGGCGGTCGCGACCGGCGATGATTTCGATCCGGTCGTCGCATTCGACATCGTCGGCCCGCCCGTATTCGACATCGTCGGCCCGCTCGCGCTCGACATGCTCGCGCTCGACCCGCTTGCACTCGCGCCTTGGTTCTTCTTCGATGTTGGCGTCTGCGGTGTGGTCGTGCGTGGCTCGGTGCGACCACCGCCGCCTCCCGCCGCCGGGCGCGCTCCGCCTCGAACGCGCGCTTCGAGATCGCCGAGTCGATCGATCAGATCGCCGAGCGGAACGAGCGGCTCGATCGTCGCGACATCGATCAATGCGCAATCGAGCACGAGGCGCGGCTGCAGTGTCTTGCCGAGCTCATCGCAGCAACGCAGCATGCGATCGAACATCTGGGTCACGCGGGTGCGATCGATCTGGTTCGCTTCGGCGATGAGCTCGGCGCGCTCTTCATCCGACGCGTCGACGAGATCGGGCCGATTCGGCGCTACTTGCAGCACGGCGAGATCGCGCAGGTAGCGCACGATCGCGCGTGCGAGCTGCACCTCATCGACGCCGCGCTCGATCGCAGACTCGACCGCCGCTAGCGCCGCACCGGCATCGCCGCTCGCGAGCGCGCGCACGAGACTGCGCGTGAGCGATCGATCCGCGACGCCGAGCACCTCGGCGACATGCGCTTCGCTGATCGTTGCTTCGCCGACGTAGGAGATGATCTGATCGCAGAGCGAGAGCGCATCGCGCACGCTGCCGCCGGACTCGCGGACGACGAGGCTGATCGCGCCCGGCTCGATCGCGAGCTGCTCCTGCTTGAAGATGCTCGCGAGGTGCTGTGCGAGGCGCGACGCCGGCACGAGCTTGAAATCGTAGCGCTGGCAACGCGACAGGATCGTGTTCGGCAGCTTGTGCGGCTCGGTGGTCGCGAGCACGAACGTGACGTGTGGCGGCGGTTCTTCGAGCGTCTTGAGGAGAGCGTTGAACGCCTCCGTCGTCAGCATGTGGACTTCGTCGATGACGTAGACCTTCTTGCGCAGCACCGCCGGCTGGTAGCGCACGGCCTCGGTGAGCTCGCGAATCGCATCGATGCCGCGATTGGACGCGCCATCCATCTCTTGATAATCGACCGAGCTGCCGTTGCCGATGCTCGCGCACGCATCGCACGTGCCGCACGGCTCGGCGGAGCCCTCTTTCAGATTGCGGCAGTTCAGCGCCTTGCCGACGATGCGCGCGAGCGTTGTCTTGCCGCATCCGCGCGGGCCGCAGAACAAAAATGCGTGATGAACTCGTCCCGTCGCGAACGCATTGCCGAGCGTGCGCGTGACGTGCTCTTGACCAACGACTTCAGCGAACGTCGCCGGACGATATTTGCGAGCGAGAACGAGATAGGACATGCAAGCTACGCGGCACTATACCCGCTGCCTCTGTCGCTACAACGCCAACGTCTCGCAGATCTTCTTGGCTTGCATCAAGACTTTGTCGCGGAGATCTCCCAGCGCAGAAGAGGCTTGATCTTTGTAGAGCGAGCCGTGACACATGAGTCGTTTGCCGCCGTAGTTCACGAGATAACGAAACGCCATCACGCCACCTGCATCTTTGCCTTCGATGTAGCAGGCGGCACCGCGCTGGCGATTGAGCGTCACGGCCATCAGCTTTTTGTCTTCGAGAAATTTCCGATACTGATCGCAATCGAACGGCGCGCTCTGATCGTCGTAGCCGTAGCGGACTTGAAACATCCGCGTGTCGTTCGTGTTCGGAATCTTCACGACGAGCGAAAACGTGCCGGCTTCGCCGACGTCGCGCTCCCAGTTCGGTTCGAGGTCGAGCTTGATCGCGGCGATCTCGGCCGGAGGCTTGACGGGCGCGCGATTGGCGGGCGGCGCGACGGGACCGAGCGCCCCTTTGACAGGCGGCGCGCCTTTGGTCGGCGTTGCGGCGATCGGAGCAACCGGCGCGGCAGATCCTTTCGGTGCGACCGGCGCGGCGGAACCGACCGGCGCGGCTTTCGAAGCAATCGGCGCAGCCGACCCCGTTGCGACCGGCGCGGCCGACCCCGTTGCGACCGGCGCCGCGGATCCTTTCGCGGGCGCAGCAGAGCCTGCCGGCGCAGCAGATGCCGGCGCAGCAGATGCCGGCGCAGCAGAACCTGCCGGCGCAGCAGAGCCTGCCGGCGTCGTCGCGCCTTCTTTCGCGAGATCCGCACTCAGCGATGCGCTGAAACCTCCCGCCGATCCCTTCTGCGCGCCCGACTCGGCCGTCTTTGCGCCCGCACTGCCGGTCCCTGCACCATCGCCCTTCGACTCGCACGCCGCGAGCGCGATCAGCAAAGCGACAAGGCGGAGGCTCACCCTCAACAGAGATACCAGGTCTTGGGACGGCTCGCCGCTGACACGAGATTTCGCCCAAAAAAGAAGCGACGATCCGTTCGAATCGTCGCTTCAAAATGGTGGCCCCAGGCACCCGCCTAGTCCGCTACCGTTGCTCCCTTCCGGGCCTGGCGGGGTTCACAGCGTCAGCGTCACCCGGGACCATAAAAAATCAGTCACGCAAATAGCACGTAGCCGTCGGCGGAGGGAGAGGGATTCGAACCCTCGGTACCTTGCGATACACACGCTTTCCAAGCGTGCACCTTCGGCCACTCGGTCATCCCTCCTTATAAGGAGGCGCTGGCGGACGGGGAGGGATTTGAACCCCCGGTGCTTTCGCACATCTGATTTCGAATCAGACACCATAGGCCACTCGGACACCCGTCCAAACTACTCACCGAACGTCGGGCCGCGACGGAGCTCGGCGAAAAATTGCGAGAGAAGCGCCGCGCACTCATCGGCGCGAACGCCACCGCGTACCGTGACGCGATGATTGAGCCGTGCGTCGGTCACGATCGAGAACAAGCTCTCGATCGCTCCCGCTTTGGGATTCGCGCAGCCATAGACGAGCCGCGTGACCCGCGCGTTGACGATCGCACCCGCGCACATCGCGCAGGGTTCCTGCGTGACGTACAAGGTTCCTTCGACGCGCCACTGACCGAGCGTCTGCGCGGCGTGCCGCAGCGCAACGATCTCTGCATGAGCTGTTGGATCGCGATCGAGCTCGCGACGATTGCGACCGCGACCGACGAGCCGTGCATCGGCGACGATGACCGCGCCGACGGGAACATCACCGACAGCAGCGGCGGCACGCGCCTCTTCGAGCGCGATCGACATCCATTGTTCGTCGTCCATCGCGGATCCGAGAGGGGTCGAACCTCTAACCCCCGGTTCCGTAGACCGGTGCTCTATCCATTGAGCTACGGATCCAAATGATCAAATGCGTGGCGGAGAGAGAGGGATTCGAACCCTCGGTACAGGAAATACCCCATACGCCGGTTTAGCAAACCGGTGCCTTCAGCCACTCGGCCATCTCTCCAATCACACGGCCTGCCAAACGAAATTACGGTTGGGCTGGGACGCGGCTGCGCGTCCCGCCCCTGACCATTTGCGTGACACTATTCGGTTATCAAATAGGCGTTGCGGAGGAGGAGGGATTCGAACCCCCGGAGCTCTCGCTCGGCGGTTTTCAAGACCGCTGCCTTCAACCACTCGGCCACTCCTCCAGGCCGACCCAGAGGCAGGGGGTATTTATAGGGATCAAATGAGGGATGTAAAGGCAGATCTCCCTTTTTCCCTAGTCTCGCGAGCCTACGGCTGCTGCGTCCAGTGGCCGGACTCGCAGCGCCACACGCTATCGCCATAGCTGCAATCGCCCATCGACGGATCGCCGACGACGATCACGCAGCACGTGTCGCCTTCGGTTGGCGGCGTGCTCGGGCAGTGATCACTGAAATGAGCGACCTCGCAAGAAACCCAGCCCGAGGCCGTGCACTCCACGTAGCCGTAGCTCCAATGATCGCACGTGAGCCCGACCGTCGAGCATGATTCGCCGGGCGTCGATGGCTCGGGGCACGCGAGCGCTTCGCAATACAGATGCGTGCCCGATTCAGTCCACCGGCATTCGCAGCGCTGATCGCCTGCGATGCACGACGAATCGACGACGTCGCAGCTCGCGCCCTGTTCGCACGTCGTCTCGACCGCCTTCTCGTCATGCGGCGGCATCGGCCACGGGCTCTCATTACTGCCCCCGCTGAAGCTCGGTTCGATCGCGCAGCCAACGAGCGCGATGCATGCGATCACGGTCTTCATCACCGTGCTTAGTGCATGCCGAAGCGCGTTTTGTCGCGCGCAGCTACGCGATTCGCTCGAGGCCGCCGACGTACGGTCGCAGCGCCGCGGGAATCACGACGCTGCCATCGGCCTGCTGGTACTGCTCGAGGATCGCGACGAGCGTGCGACCGACCGCGACGCCCGAGCCATTGAGGGTGTGCAACGGGCGCGGCTTCGCACCTGCTTCGGTGCGATAGCGAATCTTCGCGCGCCGCGCCTGAAAATCTTCGAAGTTCGAGCACGACGAGATCTCGCGATACGCGTCTTGACCGGGCAGCCAGACCTCGAGGTCGTACGTCTTCGCCGCCGTGAAGCTGAGATCGCCCGTGCACAGCGTGACGACACGATAATGAAGGCCCAGGCCCTGCAGCACGCGCTCGGCATCCTGGCGCAGACCTTCGAGCTCGCCATAGCTGTGCTCGGGCTCGACGAACTTGACGAGCTCGACCTTGTCGAATTGATGCTGGCGGATGAGGCCGCGCGTGTCCTTGCCAGCGGCGCCCGCCTCGGCGCGGAAGCACGGTGTGTACGCGGTGTATTTGCGCGGCAAGTCGCTGCGATCGAGGATCTGATCGGCGTGCAGGTTCGTGACCTGAACTTCCGCCGTCGGCGACAAGAACAGATCGTTATCGGGATCGTGGTCGGGACCGACCGGCACGTCGAGCTTGAACAGATCCGCCTCGAACTTCGGCAGCTGGCCGGTGCCGCGCAGCGATGCGCGACGCACGACCGCCGGCGGCCACACCTCTTCGTAGCCCTGCTGCAGGTGCAGATCGAGCATGTAATTAATGAGGCCGCGAGACAGACGCGACGCGGCTCCGCGCAGCACCGTGAAGCGCGCGCCGGTGATCCGCGCGCCCGCCTCGAAGTCGAGGATGCCGAGAGCCGGGCCGAGATCCCAGTGCGCCTTCGGTTCGAACGCAAACGTCGGCTTCGTACCCCACGTGTGAAGCACGGGGTTGTCCTCGGAGCCCGCGCCATCGGGCACCGTCGAGTGCGGCGCGTTCGGAATCGTCAACAGCTCGTCGTCGCATTGCGCCTTGAGCTGCGTTTCTTGCGCCTCGCCTTCTTTGATCCGTGTCGAGAGCGCCTTCAGCTCCTCGCGCGCGGCGGCAAACTCGGCCGACTTCTTGTCGAGCACGCGCATCTTGTCGTTCGCGGCGTTCTTCTGCGCGCGCAAACCATCGAGCTCGCCCTGCAGCTTGCGCCGCCGTTCGTCGAGCGACTTCCAGCTCCCCACGACCGTGGCAACATCGGCGCCTCGGCGAAGGACTTCCGTCATTCGGGTGGGATCGAGCATGGCTTACCTCAATAATGACCGCTGGTTGGGAGCGGACCCTACCTTGCCCTTAACACTGGTGGCAAGCGCGGGGTCAAATGGCTCGTGCAAGCCCTCGCACTGCCCGCCCTTCTGGAGCGCGTGACTGACACGCTCGACCCCGATCGCGAGCTCGCCGAGAGGTTTCGCAGCGGCGATCGTAGCGCGTTCGATGCGATCGTGCGACGCCATCAAAAAGGCGTGTGGCGGATGGTGCGCCGCTACGTTCGCCACGATGCCGACGCGTTCGACGTCACGCAGCAGGTGTTCGTGCGCGCGTTCAAAGGGCTCGCGAGCTTCCGCGGCGCCGCGACGGTGCGCAGCTGGCTGTACCGCATCGCGATCAACTGCGCGCTGTCGTGGCTGCGCGATCATCGCCGCGAGCAGCCCGCCGAAATCGCCGAGGACTCGCTGACCGCAATGCCGGTCGCGCCCGCGAATATCGCGAGCGATCAGGACGGCACGCGACTGCGCGCCGCGATCGCGCAGCTGCCGCCGAAGCAAAAGCTCGTGCTCGAGCTCCGGGTGTTCGACGATCTATCGTTCAAAGAGGTCGCCGAGCTCGCCGACTGCAGCGAGAACACGGCGAAGGTAAACTTCCACTACGCGGTCAAACGTCTACGTGACATCCTCGGAGGGCCCGATGCGCGATGACCCCGAGCTCGATACCGACGATCGCGCCCTGATCGACAAGCTGCGCGCGCTTCCACCTGAAGGCAACGAGCCTGATTGGGATCAGCTCGCGGCTGCGATTCGCGCCGAGGTCGGCGATCATGCACCGCGTCCGTGGTGGCGAAACTGGCGCTGGATCGTGCCGATCTGGGCGCTCGCGACGACCGCCACCGTCGCGCTTATCGTGCTTCGCCACGAGCGTCCTGCGCCGCCCACGCACGAGCACGCGCACAAGATCCAGCGCGATCCCGGCGTGAGCGCGAAGCCTGCGCCTGCGATGTGGCTCGACGGCGAGGAGCTCGATCTCGACGATGTCGACGAGCCCGCACTCGACGAGCTTGATCTCGAAGCGCGCGCGGCGCTTTCGCCCGAAGAAGACGTGACCGGCGGGATCTTGCCGGTTGCCGACTATGGATGGATCGACACGCTCGACGACGATGCGATCGAGCGCGCGGAAGATTGGCTAAAGAGGAAGCGGTCGTGATGCGTTGGCTCGTCGTACTCGTATTGCTCTCGCTCGCGGCGCCCGTCGCTGCACAAGCACCGGTGCCGCCGGATCGCACAGCCGTGCGCCGCGAACGCATCAAGCAGCGCATTCGCGCGCTGCGGGCGTACACGTTGACCGAACAGCTCGCGCTCGACGAAGTGACGGCAGGCAAGCTGTTTCCGATGCTCGCGAAGTTCGACGACGAATTCGATCGCCTGCTCCAGCAGCGCATCATTTTGCAGCAGCGACTCGCGACTGCGAACGACATCCGGGATCCGAAAGCCGTCGATAAGCTCATCGACGACGCCATCGCGAATCAGCGTGCACTGTGGGACACCGAGGACAAACGCCTCGCCCAATTGCGAAGGATCCTGACCCCGGCACAGACCGCGCGCGTCTTGATCGTACTGCCCGCGATGGAGCGCAAGATTCAGAACCAGCTACGCAAGGCGGTCCAAAACCAATCGAAAGCGGACCGTCGATCGTTTGACGTTGATGACGATCCGCTACCCGATGAAAACCCGAGGGTGCGCAAGAACGCCGCTCCTCCTTCTGGTGTGCCGGCCAACAAACCGTGCGATCCGTTTTCGACGCTCCACGGCTGTAAGTAGCCCGTCCGGGTTACAATACGCAGTGGATGATCGAGGCGACTTGTGCTGCGTGCGGCACGGTAAACCGCATCGCGGAGGCGGACGTTCCGACGGGGCAGCGCTTCGTGACGTGCTCGAGTTGCAAGTCGCGCGTGATTCTACCGACGAAGCCGGGCATCGCAGCTCCACTCAAGAACGTTTCGATCCCCGCCATTCCGCCGCGCTTGCCGACGCCGCCGAAGGGCATCGCGAGCAAAGATCTCGAGCTCGCAGATCTGCCGGCGCCCAAGCGCGCGAGCCCGCTTTCGGGCGCGGAGCCATCGAAGCCGGCGCCGCGTTCGGCGCTATCGAGTGCGGACTTGCCGGCGCCGAAGCATCCCGGGCGCACGCCGACACCGTCGCAGGCGATCGATCTCGACGAGCTGATGGCGAAGCCGACATCGCGGCTCGCGGATCTGCCGGCGCCGAAGGCGCGCGCATCGTCGCCCGTCGCCGATTTGCCGGCGCCGAAAGGACGCGCGCAGTCACCAGCGATGGTCGATGAGGACCTGCCAACGCCAAAGCCCAAACTGGCGAAGGCGGAGGTCGACTTGCCGGCGCCAAAAGCGACGCCGGGCGTGACCGATCTGCCGGCGCCCAAAGCGAAACCCGGCGTGACTGATCTGCCGGCGCCCAAAGCAAAACCCGGTGTGACCGATCTGCCGGCGCCCAAAGGCAAGGCCGATCCGCTCGGCGATCTTCCAGCGCCGTCGAGCAAGCGCGCGGTCAGCGACTTGCCGGCGCCGAAGGCAAAGCCGACACCGGCGTCGATGCCGGTGGTCGCGGCGACGACGACCGACGACGGCTGGGAAGATTTCGAGCTGCCCGAGGTCGAGCTGCCGAAGCCCGGCGGAGGCGATCTGCCGGCGCCGAAAGGGTTCTTCGACGATCTTCCGCAACCCGCAAAGCAAGCACAGGAGCTCGCGCCGAAGCCCACGAAGCCAGGACAGGAGATCGCGCCGAAAGGGTTCTTCGACGATCTTCCGCAGCCCGCGAAAGCCTCGTCGCAAGCGCAGGAAGTCGCGCCGAAGGGCTTCTTCGACGATCTCCCGCAGCCCGCGAAAGCGTCATCGCAAGCGCAGCAGGTCGCGCCGAAGGGCTTCTTCGACGATCTTCCGCAGCCCGCGAAAGCATCGTCGCAAGCGCAGGAGGTCGCGCCGAAAGGGTTCTTCGACGACCTTCCGCAACCAGCGAAGGGCGGCGCGGCGCAGGAGGTCGCGCCGAAGGGGTTCTTTGACGATCTGCCGCAGCCCGCGAAAGCGAAGGGGTTCTTCGACGATTTGCCGGAGCCGGAGTCGAGCAAGAAGAACTTCTTCGACGATCTTCCGGATCCCGCGAAGAAGAGCCGCGCCCAGAGTGTCGGCGGACTGTTCGACGATGTGCCCGATCCCGGTGCAGCCGATTTGGCGCTCGGAGCCGGCGAGATCGACCTTGGTCCCACAACCGGCCCGAGTCTCGAGATCGCGACCGACGAACCCTCGCCGCGGATGTCGGGCCCGGATCTCGACCTCGGCTTGCCACTCGGCGAGAAGTCGGATTTTCAGGATCTCGATCTCTCGCAGCCGACGCCGAAGCCAACGACAAAGTCGGACTCGCCGATCAAGATCAAGACGCCGGCATCGGTGTCGAACCCGATCCCGATCCACGTGCCGCAAGCGAAGGGCGCGGATCTCGAAATTGCCGTCGAGGATGGCTCGCGTGCTGCGCGGCCGGTTCAAAAGATCACGCCGAAGGCGAAAGCCGCGGCGCCGGCGACGGTAAAGAAGCGCGTCACGAGCCGCGTCGTTTTGCTCGGCGTGCTGGTGCTGCTCGCGCTCGGCGCCGGCGGCTACTACATGTACCAACGCCACGAAGCGAAAGAGCAGCGTGCGGCGGAGTTGCGCGATCGCATCTCGAAGGCGCGGCAGGCGATCGTCGGCTCCGACGCGAATCACTGGCAGCGCGCCGTGACGGCGGCAAGCGCGGCCCTCGAGATCGACGAGAACAATCCGCAAGCGCTCGGGCTCGCCGCCGAAGCGATGGTTGCCGGCGCGATCGACACCGGCATCAACTACGACCAGCGCGTTCGCAAGGGCACGCAAATGATCGGTCTCGCACTCGGCGCCGGCAAGACGAGCCCCGAGATCGTGCGCGCGCAAGCGGTCGGCGCGATTGCAGCGAAGGGCCAAGCCGAGCGCGCGACGAATCTATTGCGACCGCTCATCGCTCGCGCGCCGCAGGATGGCTGGCTGCAGCTCTACATGGGATGGGCGCAGCTCGAAAAAGGCGACGCGCCCGAAGCGATCAAAGCGTTCGATCAAGCGATCGCGAAGACGCCGGCGACGAAACTGTCGGCGCTGTACGGCCAGGGCCGCGCGAAGATGATGATGGGCGATCTCGAAGGTGCACACGCCGCGTTTGGAGCGATCCTCGCGATCGCGCCCGATCACATCTGCGCGATGGTCGGCAACGCGATCTCGTTGCCGCCGAAGGACATCCCGCAGCGCAACGCCGAGCTCACCGCGATCCTCGCGCGCGGCGACATCAAGGCCGCGAATCCGAGATGCGTCGTGCAGGCGCATACGATGCTCGGCGATGTCGCGCGCTCCGCGGACCGGCTCGACGACGCGCGGCAGCGCTATCGCGACGCGCTCGCGCTCGTGCCGAACGACGTCGGTGCGTTGACCGGCCTCGCTGCGGTGGAGCTGCGAGAAGGCAATGCGGTCGCCGCCGCAGAGCTCGTGCAAAAGGCGAGTGCGGTGAACGCGAGCGATCCAGAGGTCATGCTCGTTACCGCCGATCTGCAGATCCTGCAAAATCGAACGACCGAGGCGGAGAAGACTCTCGACGATCTCGGTGCGCGCAAGACGACGCTGCCGACGCTCGTGCAGGCGCGCCTGCGCCTGATGCGGGGCAAGCTGCACGAGAAGAAGGGCGCCGACGACGCCGCGGTCGAAGCCTATCTCGATGGCGCGAAGATCGCGGGCGATCTCGATCTCGCGCCGCTGATGAAAGCATCCGAGGTGCTCGCGCGTCTCGCGACGAAGGATCCGGCGAAAGCCGCCGAGTACAAGGCGCGCACGGAGGAGCTGCTCACGCCGCTCGTCGAGAGAGCGCGCGATGACGCGCAACTGTCGCAATCGCTCGGCACCGCGTACCTGCTCGCCGGCGATCCGACGAAGGCCGAGAATCTGCTGCGCCGCGCCGTCGAAATGCACGGCGACGATCCGGAAGGCCATCTGCAATACGCGAAGGCGCTGCGCGCACTCAATCGCAACGACGAAGCGATCACGCATCTTAACGAGGCGCTCAAGATCAATCCGAAGCGCAACGACGTGAGCCTCGAGCTCGCACGAACGTATCAAGCAGCCGGTCGCGATAACGATGCGATCGCGACCTACGAGAGGCTGCTAGCCGCACCCGACGCGACAAACGTGATGCGAGTCAACGCGGGTCGCTAC
>Ga0070698_100004115_pt1 | contig 15989 bp, 10 predicted proteins | sample KBSK1502metaG_FD_65477 | JGI IMG/M metagenome (GOLD analysis project Ga0070698, IMG submission 65477) | Corn, switchgrass and miscanthus rhizosphere microbial communities from Kellogg Biological Station, Michigan, USA - KBS K1-50-2 metaG | ecosystem: Host-associated > Plants > Roots >...
GATGCCCGCCCTGTAACGTGAAGGATCGCGGCACTCACCGCTTCCGCGGACGCTCAATGAGCCCCGTCTTCAGTCGCCTCGCAATCATTGCTGCAATCAGCATCGCGCTGACCGCGTGCGGCGTTGCGCGCGCGCATCCAGAGACGAAGCCTCGACACAGCGCTCGCCTGATCACGCGTGAGGATATCGAAAGAACGGGCGCAACCGACGGCTACGAAGCGCTGAAACGCGCCGGCAGTTACCTCATGCTGAGCGAACGGAAAGGCGGCGACATCCGAGCCACGGAGCGTGGGAGGTCGAGCATCATCATCAGCCCGCAGATCCTGCTCGTGGTGGATGAGGTCATGATGATGGACCTCAACAGTCTGCGCGACATTCGCGCTGACGCCATCGAGTGGATACGCGTCATGTCCGGCGCTGAAGCGACCCCTCTTTACGGCACGCCCGCATCCAACGGCGTCCTGGTAGTACGAACAAGAATTCCCTTAGACAAGTAACAAACAGTCAGAAGTCGAGAGAAGCGCAGACTCTAGTTCTCAGCTAAAGACTAAGTCTGTGCTTCTCTCGACTTCTGACTGTTTTTGAAACGCCTATGGCACGTTGGTCTTACAATTTGCTCGCACAAAGAGTGAGTTCTGTTCCTCTCTGAACGCAACGACGAGGTTCACATCAGGACCGATGGGTCCGCCCTTGTGCCATGTCCCCGTCGGGAAAACAGTCTCTGCGCCACGGCCGTACTGACGAATCAGTCTCCGCATGTCACCGAGCCTGTGACCCGTTCCGAACAGCCAGAACGCACGCTCACGGAACATCAGGTTTTCTCGCGCGGCCGGCGTGCCTGGATCGTCGAGAGGCGCAAGCGTTGTATTGGTTACGAAGGTATTCGGATTGTTCGTCGCGTAGTTCGCGTAACGCGCCGTCATCAGCGTGCGAACCTGAGCGCGAAGTGCGTTCAGCTTCGTGAGCCATGTGTTGACGTCGCCCGACTTGAGCGCGACTTCCGCCTCGATCAGACGAGCTTCGATTCCGTCAGCGAGCGGTACGTCCGTGTCGCGATTCGACCATCGCAGCTGCTCGAACAGTCTCGTCGCGTTGTCAAACCCGTTTCTTCCCTGGTCGAGCCACGGAATGCGCGGATCGTTCGCGCTTCGCCAGTTCATGCCGTTTACGCCCTCGCCATCGGAAAGGGTATAGCGACGATTCGAGCCGTTGAGATTCCACAGAGAGTTCTCTTCGCGAGTCGTGTTTGCTGAGTGATCGTCCACGTACACGAAGTTGTCGGGAACTGCTGCGACAGCGGCAGCGGCCTCGGCAAACTTTCCGTTGTTCAGCAACGCCCGGCCGAGTCCCACGCGGGCGAGATTCCGCCGCGATGTCGATACAGCGTCGGTGGCTGCGCCGAGTCCATTGATTGCGGCATTGAATCGTAGGGCGGCCTCGTCGAACATCTGCGCCGTTGTGAGCGGCGGACCCTCGACGAACTCCCGCGCTGTCTCTGTCGGCGCAAATGGAACGCCGGAGCAGAACGCTTCACCAAAGGCGACGTACGTAAAGCCCGACAATGAAGTCAGCTCTGCAATACGAGGATCTGTACCGGGGAAAAACTTCGTTATGAGGCGAGCCGCAGTCTCTGTCGACCATCGCGCACGATGCAGCGCGACATACGGAATGTCGGCAAGATTTCCGTTGGACGGAGAGCTTTGAGTGCGCCTGTCTGCGTCGTTCCTCGTAGTGAATGTATCGGAGGAACGCATTTCATCCGTGAACAGCGCGACAGTCGGGGCGAATGCATCGTTCAATCCGTTGCCGCTGTACGCGACGAAGAAATCGCCGAGCGCGCCCGCGTAGACTGTTGGGACTGCGCTTTGAGACTCTACCGATCCCGGTGTTGCAACGGCGGGATCCTTCACTTCCAGCAGCTCCGACGTACTGCAACCCGCAGCGAACAATCCTGCGAGCATGGCAGCTCCGGAGACGAGAGGGCGCGCGAACCCGGCTCTCGATTTCGTCAGCATTGTCATGTTATCTCCGGTGCGCATCAGAAGTTGAGGTTGAGCCGGAGCGTATAGAACCGCGCGGCCGGCTGCGTGTTGAACTCGCTCTGGTTGAAATTCGACGTGGCCGACTCGACAATTTCCGGATCGAGCCCCGTGTAGTCCGTCCAGGTCTTCAGATTGCGTCCGGCGAATGTGATGCTTGCTCCTCGAGCTCCCGCCGTCTTGAGAAGTCCCCATGATTCGGGCGCCTCGAGAGTGATCGACAGCTCACGCCACTTGGTGAATCCGCCCTTCTCGATGTAGAGAGCCTTGGAGGTTCCCGTAATCGACGGCGCTGCGCCGCCAAAAGTGGCGCCGATGAATGCAGCCTGCTCCTTGAGAGTGGCTTCAGGATTACCCGTCGCCGAGCATCCACGATCGGGGAAGCTTGTCGCAGACGTGCATCGGAACTGTTCCGTCCCGTTCAGCTGCTTGTTGCCCCCTCTTCCCTCCCAGAGACTGGCAACCTTGATGTAGCGGAGGAGCTTGAGATCGAGCGCAATTGAGCGGCTCCATTTCGGAATGGCATCTCCGAGATACACCGCAGTATCGCCAAGTGTGACTTCACTGCGTGCGAGCAATCCGTCCGCGTTTGCGTCGTTGTAGGTGATCGGCCGCTGGAAGAATGCACCGGCCGAATAACCCTTGCGGTGTCTCTGCTCACCGCGGTTGATGATAATGTCCGGAAGCGGCTTCCCTGTCGCATCAGTTCCGATGACTTCGATCGTGTTGTCGAGAGTCGTTGCAGTGCCACGCACGTTCACGCCGAACATTTCGGAGTTGTAGAGACGCACGTCCATCTGCGCTTCTGTTCCCTTGTTGCGAATCTCACCGAGGTTGCGCAGTACGCTTGCCGTCAATCCATACGACGGAGCGAGAGGGATGCTGATCAGCGCATCGCGTGAGCGCTTGTTGTAATGCGTTAGCTCGAGCGATACACGATCCTGAATGAAGCTCAGGTCAGCACCAAACTCTGTTTCCTTCGTGAGCTCCGGCTTGAGATCGAGATTGCCGGTTCGCCCGAGCGTAATCGCTGACTGCTCGATGTTGTTGACGCTCGTCGAAACCGGTGTGAAGAACGTCACCGCATCGCGGAAATCCGGGCGCGTGCCCGACTCTCCATACGCAGCACGCAGGCGAACATTCGTGAGCCAGCTGGTGCGTGGGAAGAACGGCTCGTCGCTCAGCACCCACGATGCGCTGACGCCAGGATACGAGATGAAGCCGAAATCCGTACCGAACGCGCTGTTGTCGTCACGACGAACGGAGCCGCTGAGGAAGAGGCGATCCTTCCACGCCAGCTCCTCTCTGACGAACGTGCCGATCGACACGACTTCGGAGAATCCTTCGTCGACGGCGAACAGCGAGCTCGTTGCGCCGAGGTTCTCCGTGCCTTCTACAATTCCGTTTCCTGAGCCGCTCGTTCCCTGGAGCAGGTTGCGGTTGTATGAGGCACCGACCGTAGTGTTCGACGTAAGCGACTCGAACGGCGAGAATTTCGCCGAAGCAGAGCCGGTTCCGGTGTACAGTATAGTTGTTGGTGCGTGTGGACTCGCGCGACCCGATCGTGAAGGACTGTGCGATCGGCAGACGATTCGGCTGCAGACTGCGGAAGTCAAATCGGTTGATGTAGTCGAGCCCGACGTTGAAGTTCCCGCTGAGCCAGCTGAGCGGGCGCCAGTTTCCGATTCCGCCGATGGTGAAGCGGTCGATGTTCTGGTGCGAAACGTAGTTGGCAAGATCGGGAATGCTGAACGCGCGATAGTTCAGAGTGCTGACCCGGCCAAGCGTGTCAGGCGGTGTGAAGAAAGCACTGCCGACAAGTCCGTTGATCAGCGGACTGAATACACTGTTGTCGTTCGAGTTGAGTGCAAGCTTGCTGCGCGTGTACTGACTCGAAACTGCAAAGTCGAGAACTTTTGCCAGCTTCGTGTTCAAATTCGCGCGGAGACTCAGTCGATTCTGGGTATTGAAGCTGACTACGCCATGCTCGCTGTTCGTTTCACCGGCGAGATAGTACTGCGACGCATCAGTTCCACCCGCGACGCTGCCTCCGAACTTGTAGATGTCGCCCGTTTCGAACGGCGAAGTGCGGGCGTCCATCAGCGTATTGAAAACGGCCAGCGAGTCTGCGACGCAGGTCTTTGCTGCGAAGTTGTGATTGAGGCATCCGACCCGCGCGGCGGTGTTGAATGCACCAGTGCTCAGATAAACCGGCGCGTTCGGCGTGACGGCGCGATATCGCAGATAGTTGGCCGGATAGTCGATCTGATCCTTCTGATTTCCGGCTTCGGTGTAAGCGTTCCAGCGCGGCTTGCCAATGCGTCCGCGCTTGGTCGTGATCAGGAGAACGCCGTTTGCTGCGGCAGTTCCGTAGATCGCAGTCGCGGCTGGACCCTTGAGAACCTCGAGCTTCTCGATGTCATCGGGCGCGATGTCATTCAGACGCGAGACGGCCTGTCCACCGACGCCATATGTCAGCGCATTCGAGTTGGTGACGTTTGCACCATCCACGAAAACCAGCGGCTCGTTCGAAAGTGAGAGGCTGTTGGATCCGCGAACTCGAATTCTCTGACCGGCGCCTGATGTACCTGCTGTCTGCTGAACAGTGACACCTGCTGTGCGACCAGTGAGAATGTCTGCGAGACGCGTGATCGGTCCCTTCTCGATGTTGGCAACGTTGATGTTCCCGACGTTGGTGCCGCTCTCGCGCGCACGCTCTGCCTGGCCTGTCACTGCACTCGTGACAACGGCATCGAGCTGCGTGGCAGCCTGACTCAGGACAAAATCGAGAGTCGATGATCCGCCGGCGGAAATGTTCGCCGACCGGGTCGATGCGTTGTAGCCAAGTCGTGTTGCGCGAATCTGGATCGGACCGCTGGCCACGCCGGTGAGCCGGTAGGTTCCATTGTCACTCGTGCGGGTACCGATTCCCGTTCCGACAACGATGATGTTTGCGTCGGGAATCGGTCTCGAGGTTCCCTGCTCCAGTACTCTTCCTGTGATTGTCCCGCTTTGTGCGAAGGCCGCGATGGGACTGACGAGCGCGGCCAGAAGAAGCGCGCATAGCGCTCTAGACTGACCTCTCATGAGCATTTCGGACACCTGTTGAAAAGGGTGGATGGATGTGCCGCGTGACGCGCAGGTAGGACCATAGGCACCTCCGTGGGGGAGAAGGTGAAGGCAGCTTACTCTTCCATCGATTTTCCGAAGCCCGATATGTTAACCTTTTGTAAGCAAGGTGCAAGAACTGTTTGGCGAGCGACCGCTAATGCGCGGTAAACGTCAGCTCGAACGCACAGGGACCTCGGGTGGGAGTCCGAGCCATCGCCGAATTGCCGCGTATGGATCCTTCCTGTCGGACTTTGCAAGCGCGATTATCCGGCCAATCGTGCGCCGCAGGTTGCGGGCCTCGCGCAGATATATCTGATCGAAAAGATCGAGATCCTTTGCATACACCCGCCGGGCCAGCAGCGATGCATTGTCGAGAGGAACGCGCTGAGTGTAGAACGGGCTGATGGTGCGAAGCTGAGGCCCGATGTCGCTCACCAGCGTGCGCCTGGCGCGCGCATAAACGGTATCCCGCGCCTCGATCCGTGCCGCCTTGCTGTCGGGATGCTCCGCATATGCCGAGTCGAGCGACGCTGCGAGGCGTGTCCAGAAATCCCCGAGGACCTTGTCGTCCTCCCATTCTGCGTCCACATGCGCCGCGGCATCTGGCTGACCACGTGAGCGAAAGAATCCCGCCGCGCCACGTGCACCCACGAAGCTCGCGAATGACTCGTTGAAGACGGCCTGGCCGGGCGCGTAGAAGGTATTGTGAGTCACCTCATGAATGACAGTGTTCACGAGGTCGAGAGTGTCTCGCGCGAGCGTGGTGCTCGTCAGGGGATCGTTGAACCAGCCCAGCGTGCTGAATGCCGCCGATGGTCGAAGTGCGACATCATATCCGTCGTCGTACAATGATTTCGCCGCTTTTTTCGCTTCGTCGAAATCGAAGAAGCCCTTGTACGGCACGCGACCAACGATGGGAAACCACCACGTGTAGGCCTCGAGCTTGTCGCGATACGCTGCGGATAGAACCAGGACGAGGGTATCGCGATCGAGCTGCGAGTAAGTCGTGAAGCTTTCCTCGGTCTTGAGCTTTATCGAATCCTTTGCGTAATGTCGCGCGGCAAGGACGATCGCGAGCTTCCGTCGCACGAGCGGATCCGTCCTCTTGCTCGCAACTATGTCCGCAATCGGCTTGCGCCGCGCGAGGATTTTTCCCTCCTCCCAGGCGCCGCGACTCAGGTAGCACGCTGTCGGAGCAAAAAAAAGAAGCCCGACGATAAGCACACCGCCGAGCGCGAGGATTAGCCGCTTCATCGCGTGAATGTCGCGACGAGGAACTCAGCGCGCAATCATCGCCTTGGTCCAGATGACGATTGTTCCGCATCCATCGCCGGCAGACATTCCAAGAAACTGAAGCGGAAGTCCGCGGTTTCGCGGATAAACTTCGATCGCATAGAGATCACTTGCAGTGAGCAGATCGTCGGGCGATGTGGTGCGGACTCTCGAGCCCGCTTCCCCCACTGAGATCTTGTCTATGACGATTGCATACTCGCAGCGGAGGTTTGATGTCATGATGCGGTTCTTGTTCCCCCTGCGATCGATGACGAGGTTTGGAATGCTTCGAAACGCATCGGTCGCTCGCACGGGCCGCATGCTCTCGATCATCTCGGGAGAGACAAAATGGCCGTTGCCGGCGGCCATTCGCTGATAGAATCCCACCCGGCGAAGTGGCTCGCGAATGTCATCGATCTCTACGGTGTTCAATGTCGAGGCTGCAGGCACCATCTTCACGCGGACAGCCACGATCATCGCGGGCGGCAGCTCGAGATCGAAATAGACAGGCTCGAATCCAACGCGCCGGACCTGAATCACAAGCTTTCCGGAGGGAAGATTCCGAAGCTGGAAGCGGCCGCTGTCATCCGCTGCTGTTATCGCCCGGTTCCCGAGCACAGCGACCTGGGCAAACGGCACGGGCAAGCCGACAGTGTCGACCACAAGCCCGGTCAGCCCTGAATTCTCGGCGCGCGCGGCTTCCTGCGCGCTGGCAAGAATAGTAGTGCCCGAGACAATCGTTATGATGACGATTATCGCCAGGCGGAGCACGGTTCGCACGCACACTCCCAAATCGCTGTTTGATTTTGAATGTAATGGTATGCGCGGTACTCGGCGAGAAAAAAAAACGGCCCGGAAGGTTCCGAGCCGTTCTTTCAGCTGAGCTCAGTCGAGCTCAGGTCACGGGCTTATGCGCGGTGGCCACGCATCCAGCAGAGTCGTCGTCGCACCAACAGATGTGCCGGCGACTGCGCTCGTGCCTCCTGTCGGTGTTCTCAGGACATACGCCACGCGGGGGCCGAAGACCACAATCGTAAACGCGGACGTTGCCTGCTGGGCGCCGGGAACGGGGTCGAGAGCTGCGGTCGTCGGGGTTGCTGCAACGGCCGCTGAGCCAGTGGGTGCGAGCATGTCGGTCAAGACCGTCGTCGCTGCCGCCGGAGTGGCGGTTACACGATAGGTGTTCGCTCCGGTTGCGACGGGGAGGTTGACCCACCCTGTCGCCGATCCAGCCGCTACGTTCGAGAATATCGGAGTTCCAGCTACGGCGCCGCCGACCGCCGTTCCGAGTGATGCGTACACGTTTACCGCACCGAAAGTCGGTGCAGCATTGATAACGCGAATTGCAACCTGTCCCGACGGCACGGACGGAACCACATCCTCTATGAGGATGAGTCGACGCTGAGGCGTGGCACCGGATTTCGCAAAACCATAATGCAAAACCGTGTACTTCTTGAAGGCTTCGAGTTGAAAGCTGGCCTCGTCGATCACTGTCGCGACGACTGACGGCTCTGATCCGGCCGCTGTAGTGTTGGTGAAGAACGCCTTCACGGCATGCGTTCCAGCAGGAATGATCCGCCATCGGCCGCTGCTCGACTGGAAGGCGAGGCTTGGCTCAGAGGCGTTCGATGGATAGTCGACGAAGCGATAGTCCATGGGCACCGTATCGGCTACCGCATTGATCCATCGCACCGCGGCAGAGGCCTCGGGGCCGACCTCCTTCGAAACCGGATCGTCGCTGCACGCTGCGAGCGCAGCCACTGCCGTTCCGATGAACAACAAACGAGAAAACCGCATCGAAAGCTCCATTGTTAGAAAGCCGGTTTAAGTCTCAGGTGGCGGATCGCCGGGTTTGTCCCGGTTGCTGTCCCCACTGGTTATTCCAAGAATGTTCAGCCCTACGATCGTCGCAACCAAACCCGCCGCGAGAGCGCCAATCATCATCGTCGTGCGTGAGCGCGAAAAAGTGCGCTGCGTAAATCGCCTGACGTCCTGCGCCCGCAAGCTCACTTCCTGACCCTGCCAGTGATCCGACAGACCATTCAGAAAGCGGATATTCGAAACGGTCAAAGCGACGGCTGTATCGGTTCGTTGTGCAACAGTTCCTTCCAGACTCGCGACCTCGGGTCCGACTCGAGATCCAAGTGCGACCCGGCCGACATCCGAGATCTCCGCCGCGACAGTGCTGCTTGCCGGAACCTCTGAAAAGCTCCGCGGCAGGTACGTGTAGCACCCTGTCACTGAAAAAAGCGTTGCCGCAATTCCGAGCGATCCGAGCCCGCCACAAACGGCGGCGCGGAAGATCCGACCCGTCGCCGCAATCGGGCGACGAATCGAATCCGGCAAGCAGGAGTTGAGAAAGCGCTCCAACTCCAACGACCTCAGTAACCGTACGTGCCTTTGGCCGCCGACGACGGTCCGCCGACACCCCCGAGGTTGTACAGCGGGAGTCCGCGCACATCCAGCTCCTGGAACGGAACAGGGTACTGGACTGCTGTGCCTTCGGCGAGATCACCCCAACCACGACTGTCGAAGAACCACGCGCCAAAGTGAGTGAACGCCGTTTCCATGCGCTTCTCCCACTTCATCGCTTCCAGGATGTTTCCGCACGAAGCAGTGTTGAAGCTCGGTCCCTTCGGAACTCGCGGCACGCATGAGCCGGAGTTGTCGATTGGCTGGGTCAGAGACGTAATACCAGTGAGGGCTGGCAGATTACCCTTTCCGACACGAGTGATGTTGATCTTCGCCATCGCGTTGGCAAAATCACCCTTCCGGATGTAGCCCTCCGCCATGAGGAGATCCATTTCCGCACGCGTAAATATCGGATAGGCACCGTTGCGGGTTTTGGCCCACTCCTGGTACTTGTAGAAATCGTATTGTGAAAGATTGTACGCCGCGCCGGGTGGATCGGTCGGACGGCGGTTTCTGAAATAGAGATTAGTGCGCGGTGGGCTTGGGAAGTCGCCTGCTCCCGAGCTCGTGCGCTGCGCGTCGCGCGACTCGCCAGAGGGGAATCGCTGGTCCGCAGTCTTGATGAGGAATGCGTACCGGCTGTTTTGACTCGTCGCCAGCCATCCATCATAGCAATCGCCGCCGGGCGCACAGCCTCTTGCGCTGTCGGCCATGCCGATGATCATCGGGCTCATCTGTGACCACGTGTCGTACGTGTAATGCTGCGCGTCACCGACGGTCCAGATGCTTCCCGCGGCGTTGGACATCGTCACGTTGAGATCGGCCGGGAGAGCTGCACCTGCATCGGCGATCACTGCAGTCCAGTCGACTGCGTTCGCTTCGGTTGGATTTCTCGAAACGCCTGCGCGCAGGCGAGCCTTCCATCCACGCGCCAGTGCCTGGACTTGAGCGCTGGTCAGCGCGTTACCTGGCAGCCATGTGTCGGGCAATGTGAAACCGGGTGAACGGCCAGCGATCGTGATCGCCGAATCGAGCTGCGCTAAAGCGAGGGTCATCGCTTCAGCGTATCCCATGAGAGCCGGTTCGGCACCCTTGTTGTCAGGTGTGACCGGCGTGAGAGAATCGTAGGCGAGAGCGACGTTGCCATTCGCCGCGCCAATCACGAGCCACGCGAAAGCGCGAGCGCGCTGATCCGCAGCCGGGGAGCCGATTGTGAACCCGGGCCGGTCGAGAGAATTCAAGCCATCGGCAGCCGTGCGCGCTGCGCGAGCTGAGGCCGTGAACTGCGCCTGGTTTTCGTCCTGATACAGATTGCCGCGACTATTGGCGATCGGAACACGTGGCAGCGAGCTGCGCGGACCCATGCCGAAGTTGTTGAGGTCGGAGGCGTTCTCGAACGACATGGTGAGAAGCGCCGGACTGATAGACGCATTTGTGCCGAATGCCGCCTGGTTCATGCGCCCATAAGAGTTTGCGATCGAAGTCTCGACGTCCGCCGGGCGCGCAAGCACACGGGACACATCGGGATTGTTCGGATTTGTCAGTGCCAGGTCGTCGTTGCAGCCAATCACAGCCGCTGTTGCGATCGGCACAATCAGAAACTTTAGCTTTCGCATTGTTTTCCTCGGGTATCACCCCGGGCGCGGATAAATCCGCACCCGGGAGAAGTAGTCTTTAGAAGCTGCCGGAAAGCGAGAATGTGAACGTGCGCGTGTTCGGGAACTGGAACGCATCGACTGCGTTGATGAGCGCCGATCCCGAGGAGTTCGCACCGCTGCCGCCGGTTCCGCTGACTGCGCCGAATCCGACTTCAGGATCGAAGCCCTTGTACTTCGTCCACGTCTTGAGATTTCTGCCGACGATGGACGCAGTCCAGTCACCGGTGACACCAGGAATCTTTCCGATGCGGAAGCCGATGCTTGCTTCTCTCAGCTTCTTGTAGCTCGCGTCTTCGACAAATCGCGAGTTTGGACCGAGCACATCGTAGAATCCACCAATGCCCGCACCGTTGTCCGGCAAGCCGCCGCGGTAGTAGTAACCGAGCGGCTTGGATGATTCGACATTCTTGCCGGCCTGATCATCGTCACCAGCGAGGAAGTCGAGGTGGGCCCAGCCACGGCCCTGGTTGTAAACGTTGCGGCCGATCGCAGCGTCGATGAGCGCATACGCCGTCAGACGCTTGAAGCTGAACGTCTGCGAGATTCCGAAACGATACTTCGGCAGTGCGTTACCGAGCGGCGAAACAACGGCCTGACCGGTCGAATCGCGGTACACGATGGGCATTCCCCAGTTCATGTCGACCGAAGGATTGATCTTTCCATTCTCACCACCAGCCTTGGTGGTGTAGTACGGCGAGTTCTTGGGCAGCGACGACTGCCACAGATTCTTCGTGATGCCTTCACTCGGCGCATTGCCCTTGCCGACGTAAACGATCATGCCCTCATCGTTCTTCTGGAAATCCTCGCCAGGTCCGCACGAAGCCTGAAGTGTGCTTGGAAGCTGCGAGCACTTCGTCACGAACAGACGACCATAGAACGTTCCATACTTCTCGCCTTCGCGGGCGAAGAAGAGCTTGTCGGTTGCCTGCGCGCTTGCGCCGAACGTATACGGTGGAACCAGCAGCTTCGTGATCGTAGCCCACGAGCGATCATAGCTGCCGCGAATTGAATAGTTCAGGTCCTTCTTGAGAATGACCGGCACGTTGATGGACGCTTCATAGGTCTGTCCGTCGAGCTGGCCGGCGTTCTGATACTGCTGCGACGCACCATTGAAGGTTGCAAGAGGAACGACGAGGATCTGATCCTTGGCCTGTGACTTGGACCATGTGAAGCCAAGTCCGATGCGATGGAAGAGCTCAGCATCGGCTCCAAGCTCGGTCTCAACCACCGTCTCGGGTTTCAGATCCTTGTTACCAATAGTTGCTGCGCCGCCGAGGACGCCGTTCGTCAGGTTGTAGGTTTCGTACTGAGCAGCGAATACCGGGCGGTTTCCTGCTGATCCGCGCGATGCACGCAGCTTGAGCTCGTTTATCTGTGGAACGAACCACCATGGCTCGAGCGAAACACGCCACGCCGCAGATCCGCGGCCCCACGTGGTCCACCGGTTCGCTGATCCGAACAGCGAGCTTCCATCGCGGCGAATGACACCACCGACGATGTATCGATCCTTGTAGTCCAGGTCCAGACCGCCGAAGTATCCAATGCTCTTCACCGTCTGGGTGAATGACGTGATCGAGAAATCAGAACCGACGTTGTTCAGGTTCGGAACGCCGACCACTGCCAGCGTCGTGCCCTGCCCGCGGCGGTAGTCATACAGCTGATTCTCGAAGCTGTAGCGGAACGTCGCGCGGCTGTTCAGATCGCCGAAGAACGTGCGATTGAGAATCAGGTTTGCACCGGTGTTGTACTGGTGCTGCGTTTCTGCGCGCTTCGCAAGATTACCAGTGTTAGATACCGACGCAGGACCGGTGGTGGTGCGGAAGTTTTTGTCCTGGAACTGCTGATAGGAGACATCAGCTCCGTCGTAGCTGAAATTGAAATCCATCTCCGCCCATGCGAGCGGCGTCCACTTTGCGGTTGCGCTTCCCAGGAATCGGGTGGTGCTTCCGATGTCGCGGTAGTTCTCGAGATAGTACATCGGGTTGTAGTTCTGCGATCCGCCCCCACCCAGATTCGGGCGGATGTAGAGCCGGCCAAATTCGTCGCGTGCATCGAGATTCGCGATCGGGATCTGGCGGGTCAGTCGGAAGAACGCTCCGCCACCGTCTTCCTGCACGAATCCGTCTTTCCGGTCCTTCGCATAGTAGCTGGTAAGCGAGAGATTCCAGTCGCCGCGCGCGTGGTCGAGATTCAGGCGTCCGCTCTGTCTCTGGAAGCCATCGAGATACTTGATCGCTCCGCCTTCATCATATGCGTTGGCGCTGGCGTAGAACGACGTGTTGCCGCTGCGGCCGCGCATGTCGATGTTCTGCTGCCAGAAAGGCTTCGGGCTGGCGAACTGCTCGATTGCGTCGTAGTTCGTGCCGGGCCAGCGCTCGTTCTGGAACACGTTACGGAGCGGATTGCCCGCTGTCGTCTTCGAGAGTGTCGAGCCTGGATCAACTGGGAACGATCCGACCGGCGAAAGCGCGAAAACATCGGGATAGGCATTGATGCGCCTTACTTCGGCCTGATAATCGATGGAGCGGGCGCATGCGGTTCCCAGGAATCCCGTGACGTTTATGCAGAATCGCTGACCAGTCTCGTCGAGCCTGTAGGCGTGAGACTGACTGATTGCGAATTTGCGTTCGATATCACTGGTGCCGTATTCCGTACGGGTACTGAAGTGAATGCCTTCAGCCATTCCCTTGCCAGATTTTGTCGTGATGGCGATGACGCCGCGTGCGGCGCGTGCGCCGTACACAGAAGACGCTGCAGCGCCCTTTACGATCTCGACGTTCTCGATATCTGCTGTGTTGATGCTGGCGAGTCCACCACCACCAGTGTTGGCGAGCTGGTCGCTGAGGACCACGCCATCAATGATGTAGAGAGGGCTTGCGCCGGTACCACTCGTTGAGATCGACGTCGGAGCGCGAAGCATGACGGACGGAGGAGCTCCCGGCCGACCGGAAGCCGCGACGATATTCACGCCCGGTACTTTGCCGGCAAGTGCGGTAAGCGGGTTGGCAGATGGGACCTTCTCCATCTCCGCAGCGTCGATGGTCGCGACTGAGAATGCAGTCTTTGCCTGCTCTGTCGCACCAGTGACGCCGGTGATCACAACCTCTGCGAGGCGATTGACGTCCCGCCGCAGAGAGAAGTTGATGGTCTGAGGCCCGCTTCGCAGAACGATCTGCTTGGTCTCGGGAGCGTAGCCAATCGCGCGGACGCGAAGGTTGGCGGTGGCCCCGTTCAGATGCTGCGGCGTGATGTTGATGGTGTAGTTGCCTTCCGTATTCGTGGCGACTGAGACCTGAAGGTCGTTGATGTAGACGTTCGCGCTGCGGAGCGGCGATCCGTCAGTTGTCGTGACCTTTCCGGTAATCGTTGCCTGTGCCTGCGCCACAGCCGGACTGGCCGCGGCCAGGATGGCTAACGCACATCCGAAGGCTTTGATAGAACGAATTAATCTGATCATGCCTACCTCAAGGAAGAGATTGAGAGCGAACGCTGCTTCCAAACTCGACGCGGGTGGAACTTTCGCGTCTCACATGCGTACCTGTACCAGCGACTTCTGACTATCAGAACCGTGGTCAAGCCTCCTTCGTATTGTAGGGTTCGTGGGGGATTCGCAGACAACGTCGGGAAAGCGTTCTCGGCGAGTATGTAAACGAGCAGTTACAAAACGTGGATGTGCGCGGACTAGCCAGTGCCAGAGGCACAGGCAAATTCGCGCTCATTTATTAGTGCCGAATATGCGGCAATATCGCCGCACCCCGCAAGAATTTTTTTTCTCGGCACATACGCATTCCCTCCCTCGAGCAACCATTGCAGTCCCGATTGCGGGGTTTCATATTCGCGCGGCAACTCCCGTATAGGTATTTCCCCTATAAATGAAAGGAGACGGCAGCATGCGAACCTTGAGGCTCCTGGTCGCCACGGTGATCTCGATATCCCTGACGGCGTGCGCATCATCCGGAACGGGAACGTCCTCAGGCTCAGGATCGCGGGACAAGCTGACCGGCGCCGATCTGGTCCAGACGAACGCTACTTCGGCCTACGATGCCCTCACCCGTCTGCGACCAAACTGGCTCAGACCTCCCGGACTCACCATGACGGGGGGCCTCGAGAAAACCAGTTATGCCCAGGTTCTGGTCTACGTCGATGGAACCAAGATGGGCGGTCCGGAGGCGCTGCGTACCATTCCGTCCTCGAGCGTCACCTCGATCGAGTTCCTCGATCCGATCAAGGCGCAGACGGTCGTGCGTGACAGCGGCACCGGCGTGGCGAGCTACGTCATAATGGTCAGGACCCATTGAGTTTCGTTATTATCCGATGTGTCCTTCGTTCATCTCCACTGCCACACTGAATACTCGCTTCTCGACGGTGCCAATCGGATCGATGACCTGATCGAGCGGGCGCTCGAGTTCGAGCAGCCCGCACTCGCGATCACCGATCACGGCAACCTGCACTGCGCCTGGGAATTCCAGGAAAAAGCGCACAAGGCCGGCATCCGTCCCCTCATCGGGATGGAAGCGTACGTTGCGCCGGGAGATCGCAGAACCAGGGAACGCGAGGGAAACCGCAAGCCGTATTTCCACCTCGTTCTGCTCGCGAAAAACGAGATCGGCTACCGCAATCTCGTGAAGCTCTCGTCACTCGCCTACACCGAGGGGTTCTACTCGCGTCCGCGCGTCGATCGTGAGCTGCTCGCACGCTACAACGAAGGAATAGTCGTCAGCTCGGCGTGCATGGCAGGAGAAGTCGCGTCCAATCTTCTCACGGACAACTGGGATGGCGCACGCGAAGCAGCATCGTGGTATGCGAACACCTTCAAGGATTACTACCTCGAAGTGCAGGCGCATAACTCTGAGGGCCAGGCCGAGCTGAATCGCCGCGTGTTCAAGCTGGCGTCGGAATTGGGACTTCCTGTCGTTGCGACGAACGATGCGCATTTCCTGCGACGGGAAGACCATGAGTCTCACGACATTCTCCTCTGCATCGGACTCGGGAAGGACTACACGTCTTCCGACCGGATGCGCTACGACGAGGGACTGTACTTCAAGAACGTCGATGAGATCCGTTCTGCGTTTCCGGATCGTCCTGATGTAATCGAGAACACTCTGAAGATCGGAGAAGAAGCGGCAGTACGGCTCTCGAAGCAGTACCAGGTTCCAGCGTTCCCACTTCCCGAGGGAACGTCGAGCGAGAACGAGCTCCTCGTCACTCTCGCCGAGAAGGGCGCGCATGAGCGCTATGGCGAAGTGCTGTCCGATGAAGTGAAGGAGCGGCTCAAATACGAGCTGGACGTCATCACGAAAACCGGATACGCCGGTTACTTCCTCATCGTTGCGGATTTTATTGCGGCCGCGCGCGCAAAAGAAATACCTGTCGGTCCTGGTCGAGGCTCTGCTGCAGGATCGCTCGTCGCATACTGCCTGCGCATCACCGACGTGTGTCCGCTCAAGTTCGATCTGCTGTTCGAGCGCTTCCTGAATCCCGAGCGCGTCTCGATGCC
>Ga0070698_100004116_pt1 | contig 15988 bp, 12 predicted proteins | sample KBSK1502metaG_FD_65477 | JGI IMG/M metagenome (GOLD analysis project Ga0070698, IMG submission 65477) | Corn, switchgrass and miscanthus rhizosphere microbial communities from Kellogg Biological Station, Michigan, USA - KBS K1-50-2 metaG | ecosystem: Host-associated > Plants > Roots >...
CGGCGGCAAGCCTACGGGCCCTCGCCCCTTGTCAAATTCCTGCACTCTCAGCGTCGTCGCGCTTACCGCCATCCCCGAACCACTTGCGGTCACCGCGCGATGCAGGTAAGCGGACGTTGCCCGAGCGCATACTCATGCGCCGCTCGGCATATTCCATCGAAGTTTAATGGCTGCGACGATCGCCGGCGCGCCGGTGAGCCCCGGGCTCGTCCATACGGCCTATGTCGGGATCGCCGGGTTCTGCCTTGTTGCTATTTTCGGCGTCATCATCCTGAACACCGACCGGCCGCTGGCCGCAGCCGGCCGCGCCGCGCAGGGCCTGGCAAACCGGGTTACGCACGGCCGCCGCCCGCCGCTGACCGGCCTGGACACGCGCCTGCTGGCCGACCGCGACACCATCAAGTCGGTCCTGGGCAAGAACTGGTGGCAGGCGGTGCTGCTGACCACCGGCCGGCTCGGCTTTGACTTCTGCTGCCTGCTGGCGGCCCTGCGCGCCACCGGCACTCATCCCCGGCCCTCCGTGGTGCTGCTGGCCTACGCCACGGCCAACGTCATCGCGCTGGTCCCGGTCACACCGGGGGGGCTCGGCCTCGTCGAAGCGAGCCTGGGCGGCCTGCTGATCCTGGCCGGCGTCCACGGCGGCGACGCCTTTCTGGCCACCCTCGCCTACCGGCTCGTCTCCTATTGGCTTCCCCTGTCCGCTGGCGCGCCGGCCTACCTGATCTTCCGCCACCGCTACCGCGGCGCAGCCCCCCGCCCCGCCAGGACACACCCATAGCCCGCGGACCGGAGCGCACCGCAGAGCTCGGTGACTTCGGGGCGTTGCTGACTGGCGCCGCGCGTCCCGAACCGGAAGCCTCTCGGACCTCGGTCTGTGCTGCGGAATTGCGGCTGCGACACGATCACGCAGACATGTTGGCTGCCAGCGCCGCTGGTCAGGTGTCGCTGCCAGACGCCTGGCGGCGATGCCACCAGAGCCACCCACCGGCAGCGACGATCAGCGCCCCGATCAGCGAAGCGGCAACGAGCCAGCCGGTGCCTCCGCCTCGGGCCGTTGGCGACGGCTGGCCAACGGCGCCGCTGGTGGCGCCGCTCGCCGATGCTGTTGGACCGCTGGCGGTAGCGTGGGGGGTAACCGGTCCGGTCGACGACCGTTGCGCGTCCGTTCCGCCTGGGACCGGTGTTCCGGGCGGGAATTGTCCTGACGAGGTGCCCTCCAGGATCGGTACGAAAACGCTGCTGAACGCTTTGCTCTTCGCACCGCCGGCGAGGGTCTGGCTTGCCAGAACCGTGTACCGACCGGGGCCCAGAGCCACGGCGAAGCTGGCCTTGAACGTACCGTCGGAAGCAACGGCCGTCTTCGCAACCGGGCGGCTGTCGAGGCTCACGGTCACCTGGGAGCAGTCGTTGGACGCGCAGAATCCGCGTCCGTATGCGGTAACCGTGCCGCCCGCGTGTACGCTGTCCGGGTACACCTGAAGGTATGGCTGCGTGCGGTTGTCGGACGACACGTGACCTGTGCCCAGGGCGGGACCGCCCGCGAGCAGAAGCCAGGCCGTGAGGATAAGTACCGGCTGCATTGCCATGTCCTTTTGACGTCGGCGGCCCGGAGGCGGTTCCCGCCCCGGGCCGCCGAATCCTTGTCTTTACTTCACCGTCACCACCCGGGTAGAGGTGTTGTTGGCCGTGTTCGGGTCAACTGTGCTGGCGGAGACGGTCGCCGTGCTGGTGATTGTTCGCTTGTTGCCACGGATGAGGAAATCGAGCTGGAACGAGCTGCTCTGGCCGAGGTGCAGCGTGCCGAGCGAGCATGTGAAGGTGCTACCGGACGGGGCCGGGCAGCCGGCGTTGTTCGCCACGTACGAGCCGACCTTGGGGCCGGGGAGTTTCACGGTCACGACGACGTTCTGCGCGTCCGATGGTCCGCTGTTGGTCACCGTGATCAGATAGTGGATCACGGTGGATGGCTTGTATACCTGGGAGTCGGAGGTGAGCACGATGCCAAGGTCCGCTCGGGTGATCACGTTGGTGGACACGCCGCCGCTGGCGGAATCGCCGTTGGCATCGCGGGCGGTGGCCGTGTTGTTAATCGCTGGTGGGCTGTCCGGCGTCGCCGGGCTCACCGCGGTGTAGAGGAACACCACGACGCTGTGGCCAGGGTCGAGGTCGGGAAGCTGGCACTGCACGGTGTTGGTGTTGGTCTGCAGCCCGCAGCTCCCGGTACCGCCCGAGACCTGACTGCTGGTGAGCGTCAGCGACGACGGCAGCGGGTCGGTGAGCACGACCCCCGTCGCGGTCGACGGCCCGCCGTTGGTCACGGTCACCTGGTAACTCAGCGGCGTGCCCGCGACGACCGGGTTGGGTGTCGCCGCGATGCTCACGGCGAGGCTCGTCTGCACCGTGACGTCGGTGTTCGTGGATGCCAGGTTGTTCGAGGTGTTCGAATCGAAGGTGGTGCTCGATACGCGGGCGTCGTTGTGCAGTATCCCGGTGGTACCTGGGTCGACGGTCGCGTTGATTGTCATGGTGCTGGTGGTGGTGCCGGCGGCCAACGTGCCGAACGCGCAGGTGCTTGGCTGCTGCGCGTCGCCCGGCACGCCGGTCTGGCAGGAGGCGCCTGGTGCGCTGACGGACGTGATGTGGACGCCGGCCGGTACCAGGTCGGAGATGGTCGTGCCGGCCGCGTCCGATGGTCCGTTGTTCTGCGCGGTCATCGTCCAGGTAATGCCAGTACCGGCAACCACCGTCGGCGGCGCCGTCTTGTTGAGCGAGAGGTCGGCGACCGAGCTGATGGTCAGCGTCACCGTTGCGGTGTTGTTGGAGATGTTGGGATCTGGGGTGTCCGAGCTTACCTTCGCGACGTTGTTGAGGTCCTGACCCTGGTTGGCGCTGATGGTGTATGTGACGGTGGCCCGGCCGGCCTGCGTGGCCGTGGCCGCTGGCACAACGCCGAGCTGGCAGGTGAGATCCTGCCCGCCGGTGACCGGGGACAGTGCGCACGGGCTGCCGGGTGGGGAGGTCTGCACGTTACTGACGGTGAACTGGCCGTTGGACAGCATCGTGTCGTCCATGACGACCGCGCGTGCGTCGGACGGGCCGAAGTTGTCGACGAAGACCGTGCAGGTGATGGGCTGGCCCGCCTGTACCGTCGTGTCCGGCTTGCAGAGCTTGGTCACGCCGAGGTCGGCGCTGTCCTCGATGATGGCCGTGTCGGTGGCGGTGTTGTTGGCCAGGTTCGGGTCCAGGGCGCCCGGGCTGGACACCGAGACTGTGTTCGTCACCGACGTCGGGCCGCCGGCGTTGGCCACGGTGTTGCTGTTCACCAGCACCTTGAGCGTGAACGCGACGGTGTCGCCGCTGGCCATCGCGCCGAGGTCGCAGGTCACGGTCTGCCCATTGTCGGTACACCCGGCCGGCGCCGTGAGGTCCGTGGTCTGGAACGTCTCCTGCGGCGGGAGGGTGTCAGTCACGATGGCCTGCGGCACGCCGCCTGGTCCGGCGTTGTGCACGGTGATGGTGTAGAACAGCTGCTGGCCGGCGACACCCGTTGACGGGCTGTGTGTCTTGGTTACCGACAGGTCAGCTGTCGGCAGGTTGAGCTTCCACAACCCGCGCCCGTAGCTGGACACGATGATGTCGTGCTGGACCTCGTCGAAGAAGAACGAGCTGATCGCCGGGATCGCGTCGGAGCCGATCATCTTGGACCAGGTCTGGCCGCCGTCGAACGAGGCGATGATGCCGTTGGCTTCGGTACCGACCAGGACGATGCGGGGGTCGGCTGGGTCGAAGGCGATGGCGTGCACGGTCTGGCCGAACTGGAACGCGCCGTTTCCAGTCACCAGATTGGTGAGCTGGTTGTCCACCACCCAGGTGTTGCCGCCGTCGAAGCTTTGCTTCATGTTCCCCGCGTCCGCGTCGGCCACGATGATGCGCAGCGGGTTCGTGCTGTCCACGCCGAACACCGTCGGGCAGATGAAGCTGCCCTGGCCGTCGCAGTAGGACGGCAATCCGCCGCGGAATCCCTCGATACTCGTCAGGCCGGCGGAGATGTCGGTCACCGTGGCGCTGGAGCCGAGGAAACCGGTGATCTTCACAAGGCCAATGACGTTACCCGGCTTGAAAACCGCCTGGAAGATGGTCGGGTCGCCGGGTGGACCGGCCACGTACGGGCGACCGGACAGGCCCACGGTGAAGTCGCCACCGCTGACCAAGCCGGCTGGGCCCGTGAGCGACTTGCGGGTCCAGGAACCGCCGGTGTCGGTGCTCAAGAATAGTGACGTGTTCGGCGGAGTCTGCTGGCTGAACTGGATGTACGTGCCGGGCGAGACGAGGAACGGGTTGCCGCCGCCGCCCGGCGGGTTGTTCCAGGTGTTGAACCCGGACGCCAGGTGCGCGCTCGACTTGAAGTTGTTGCAGGCTGAACAGGCCACGCCGGTGACGGTCTGGTTGCTGTCGCTTGCACTGGTCCGGGGAACCTGCAGGAAGAACCCCTCGAACCGGATGTTGCCCGGCCACGTGCCGCCGTTGTCGCCCGAACCCCAGATGTCGTTGTCCTGGGTGCCGAAGTAGAGGTCGGTGTGGTCCGGGTGGACCTGACCGGTGGCCTCGTACACCTGCAAAGCGTTGAATCCGTTGCCGTTCGCGCCGGTGATGGCGAAGCTCGCGCCGCAGTCGGTGGTCTTCATCAACCCGCCGTCGCCGGCCATGTAGAGCGCGCAGTTGTCAGACATGCTGCCGGTGTGCGCGGTGGTGAACGCGAAACCGGACAGGTCGCTATGCGGCGCGGTCACTGCGGTCCAGGCACCGTTGCCGGTGGCGCAGCGTAGTCCCGGACCGCCGGTGCCCGTGCAGGTCTGCCGGTAGGCGTTGAGACCGTTGCTGTAGTACACGTCGATCGCGTTCGCGGTGGTCGCGGAGCGCTGCACCGCGACGAACGGGGGCCTGGAAGAGCCCGTGGGCGCGTTCAGGTTCGTCCAGGTGACTCCGCTGTCGTCAGACTCGAATACGTTGCCGTTGGAGAAGGCGGCGAACAGGACGTTGCTTTCCAGGGGCGACGCGGCCAGCACCTGCTGGCCGAACTGGCAGCCGCCGCCGCCTACGAGGTCAGCGGTAGCGCTGAAGGTCTGGCCGGCATCGGTCGACCGGTGATGCCCGTCGCTGCCGCAGGTGTCTACGATCCCGCCGGGCTGCGCGACCAGGGACTCCACTTGTCCGGGCAGGCTGACCGCGGTCCAGGTGGCGCCGAGGTCAGAGCTGCGCAGCACCCCGCAGTCGGTGCCGACGAAGACGTTGTTCGAACCAGGCTCAAACGCGATCGCCCGCGTGACACCGCGCCCCGCGGCGTTGCAAGGCGTGGTCTGGCTGTCAGGGCGGGACCAGGTGATACCGCCGTCGGTGGAGCGCCAGATACCGCCCTGGTTCACGGTGTGGGTATCCGGGAAGGACAGCGCGAGCACGACCGTGGCGTCATTCGGCGCATACTCGACGTCGGCCATGCGGAACTGCGCGAGCCCATCGACATGAGACCAATGGGCTCCGCCGTCATCTGTGCGGAACAGGCCGCCGCTCTCCGAGGCGGCTATGGCGGTATCGGGGTTGGACGGGTTGACCGTGACAGCCACCGTACGCCCACCCCATTTGACGTTCGGGGCGAACTCGGTAACCGACGAAGGTGGAGTCGTGGCATGCGCGATCCCGTGAGTGGACGCGATGCTTGCCACGCCGGCCACGGCGGTGAGGCCGGCGACCAGGACAGCAACCGAAAGAATATGAGCCGCGGTACCCCTGAGCTTGCTCTGCATGGCCGTCTCCTGCACACAACGACGCTCGTTCGACGCCATCGCTCACTCGCGGGTCTTTTGCCTGCGGGGGGAAGTATTTATCGCCACCGCCGCACCGGACATCAGGGACTTACCCTGACTTATCCCGCCAGACCGTTCTCGGAGGGAGGACCCTGGCGGGTGCTATCGGGCGAGCAGTTCTGGGTGTTTGCGCAGCTCTTTGCGGTTGGCGACGCCGAGTTTGGCATAGACGCGGCTGAGGTGGGTTTCGACTGTCTTAACCGAGACGTACAGCTCGCTTGCGATGTCGGGGTTGCTGAGGCCGGCGATGGCGAATCGGGCGACGGCTGCCTCTTGGACGGTGAGCGCTCCTTCGTGCCGGCTTGGCCGGCCGCCTGCCTGGACGAGTTCCCGTCGGGCCCACTGGGCGTACCAGCCGGCACCGCAGGCCTCGCTGATGAGGAGCGCGCACGCGAGGGGCTGCCGGCCTTCGCTCGGCCGACCGTTACGGCGGAGAAATGCGCCCTGATTGATGAGCGCGGCGGCGTGCGCCAGGGGCTGGCGGCCCTGCCCGTGGGCCTGGACAGACTGCCCGTGAAGGTCCTCGGCTTCATCTAGGCGACGACTTGCCTCGGCGAGCACGGCTCGCCCGTAGGCTATGGTGCCCCGCGGCCACCGACACGCCAAAGTCTTAGCCAGCGGGTCCAGCCATGCGACGATTTTCTCCACCTGCCCAATCGAGCGGGCCGCGCTGGCGGCCTGGATGGCATGGCCGGCCCAGGGAATGGAGCACGGCTCGGCCAGGCCGGTCAGTTCCGCCTGCTCTGTCAGCCCACAGAGCAGGGCAGAGGCTTGGCTGACGCGTCCCTGGCGCAGGTGCAGGATGCCCCGGGCCAGGCACAGCCACATCTCACTGAACGGCCCGCTGGTCGCCTCGGCCACTACCAGCAGGCCGGATGCTTCATCGAGATGACCGCGATCCAGCGCCACCAAGGCGGCCAGCGCCACGGTGAAGGGGCGAGCCACCAGCACGAGGTCGTCCAAGACCTGAGCCCGGCCGATCAGCTCGGCCGCCTGCGGCAACCGACCTTGGCGCCATGCGCCGTCGGCAAGATGCCAGAGGGCTTGCGAGAGCGGAATAGGGTCGCTGGACTTCTCGGCCATCCTGGCGATGTCCGCCATCATGGTCTCAAATTCGGCGAAGCGTTCCGCAGCTTTCACCGCGAGCCCATACAGAATGCAGGTCAGGAGGGTGCGGTGGGTGTCGGCGCTGTTCATGGCGCGGAACAAAAGCTCCTCCGCAACGGCACCCTCGGCCAGGACAGCCGGATTCCCGGCTAGATAACCCAGAGAGCTGGCGGTGACGTCGGCTTGGTCTCGCAGGGCTGGGTGAAGGTCGCTGGCCAGATTCCGGGCCCGGAGGGCCCGATCCCTGGCTCCGGCCGGGCCGATCGCCAGAAAGAGCTGGGATGCGTGAGCCAGTAAGGTCGCCCCGGCAAGTTGCGAAGAGTCGCGCAGCGCCTCAACCTCGGCCGCCTGGTACCAGCGCCCAGCCTGGACGAGGTCGCCGCCGGCCAGATGGGCGTTGCCGAGACAGTCCAACGCAACCACCCGCGTCGCGGCGGGCGCGCCAGCCCGCATCAAGACGCGCCGGGCCAGTGCCTTCGCAGCATCCATCTCGCCATCAGCCAGCATGAGCCTGACCAATTCGATGAGAAGCTCCGACGGCGCATCCTCGCCTGCCAGGTGGACGGCCGCCTCCAGATGGGCTTTGGCAGCCCGTACCGCCCCTGTTCGCGCGGCCTCCTGCGCCGCTCGCTCCAGCACTCTGATCGCCTGAAGATCCCCCGCCAGACGAGCTGCGATGGCATGCGGCGCAGCTTCGGCAGCGCTGGCTGCGGGTTCGGCGTCCAACGCCCGCAGGGCAACTTCGTGCAACCGTCTCCGCTCGGCGACAGTCATATCGTCGTACAGCGCTTGACGAAACAGCTCGTGCACGAACTCAGCGTGAGCAGAACCGCTATTGCGTACCAGCCCGGCACGCTGCAAGCCGGAGAGGATCGCCGTGGTCACGTCCGCCGTCAGGCCCACCATGGCTGCAGCCACCTCGGGCCGAAAGCGAACACCAAGCACACAGGCCGCCCGCAGCAACTCCAGTCCATCCGCGCCCACATCCGCGAAACGGGTCAGCAGATAGCGCGACCCCAGCTCCGCACCGGGGATCATCGGCCTCGAGACGTCAACTGGCCGAGGTATCGTCCTTGACAACTGAGTTACGAGCAATGGGTTGCCCGCACACGCCTGGTGTACCCGCACAATGGCCTTGCGGTCGGCCTCCTTCCCTTCGATCAAGGTGAGGAGCCTGCTAACGCCCTTAATGCTTAATGGGTCCAGCCGCTCAAGCGTCGCAGAGCCCTCAGCAACCAGCGCGCCCGCGATGTCCATCGCCGCAGAGGGCCATGGGCGCAGCGTCGCCACGATGGCTACCCCGACGGAACCGATCCGACGGGCCAGGAAGTGGACCAACGACAGCGAGTCCGGGTCGCTCCAATGAAGATCGTCCAGGGCCAGCAGCACAGGCCCCTCGGCAGCCAGTGAGCGCAGTTGCCGCAACGCCCAGTAAAAATGCTGCTCCCGGCTGGCGGCTTGCAATCCCCGATCACGGGCCCCTTGATTGAGGGCCTGATCCACCAGCCCGAACGGTAGCCCACCCTCGCTGGCGGCGCCGCGAGCATGACCAATTGAGAAACGTCCCCCAGCCGCCCTCAGCGCCTCTCCCAAGACCGTCGTCTTACCCAGACCCGCTTCGCCGACGACGAAGAGCGTCGCTCCCTGCCCGCTCGCCCCAATACGCAGTGTTCGGCCGATGGCGGCCAGCATGCCGTCTCGCTCCAGCAACAGTGACCCGGCGACGCCCCGGCAGTCAGTATCCCCCTCATGGTCGTCTCGCCCCTCGCTCACCGCGAACCCCCAGAGCAGAAGGCTGATCTACCCGCTGAGCGAACCATCTCCGGCCATCGCTGTCAATCCTCACCGGCAAATGGCGACCTCCCTTGACTCGATAACCTCAGATTCAGGCCCGCAGGCCTCCCAGGGCCTTTCCCTTTGCCATTCTGTTCCTGGCCTCCTTCCCTTCTTCCGAACACCCAGCGGCGAGCGGCGCTACCGCAGGTGCGAGGTCCCCTCCCCGTCGCTCCGGGAGTTTGCTGCCAAACGGCTGCCGCCGGGTACTCCCGCACAGCATGTTCAAAATCAGAACGTGCAACTACAACCAGTTCCGCGTCGCGGCCAGGCGGCACCCCGGCGACTCGTGGTTCGCCGAGTTGATAGTGGCGCTGACCGAAGCCAGCCCACGGTTCCGGGATTGGTGGGCAAGACCTCCCTGACCCGAGTCAGCTCGCTGCTGGCAGACACCAGCCAGCAAGACTCTGGCAGCCACACCGGCTGGTGCGTGACATGCATATCGTCCCGTTCGGGTGCGCCGCGGCGGCCGCGTTCGCCAGCCACGGAGCCGTCCAGGCGGGTCGGCGCGCGGTTATCACGAGCTCAGGACCTCTTGGCTGTGTAGCGGTCCCCGGCCGCAGTCCTGCGGACAGTCGGGCTGGCGGCATTTTTATACATCGCCGCCTATGTCGAGAACTCACTCATCTGACCCGCCGTGGGCGTGCTTCCTTATGAACGTGGCCGGAGCCGGAGCGCGATGAGTCCCCTGGGCTCGCGGGCAAGCCGTGCGTACTCGCCGGTGTCGATGGCCTCGGGCTTCGGGGACCGGGCACGGTCTCAGGAGCCGCTCGAAGAGGAGCCCGCGGCGAAGATCGCCTTGCGGGTTCTCTCTCCAGCGGCGCCAGCCAGTACCGCAGCCTCCGGCCCTTGCTCCGCGTCTCCTCGATGGTCCGGGCGTCAAAGTGGCTGCCGCCATGGCGCGGCCAGTCGCCCGTGGGATGCTGGCGTGACAGCACCAGCGCGCCATCGGGACGCAGCACCCGGCGCAGTTCGCTCAACGCAGCCACCCCGGTCATCGATGTACTCGATCGCAGCGTGCCCACTGCTGGATTTCTGTGGCGCCGACAGGGTAAAAGCCGCGACGACCGGGACAGAGCTATGCCCCCAGGTCTTGACGGAGGTTATGTGGCTGGGGAGAGATCCGCTTGGTAATAGCACTCCCGGCGGCGCCCGTGACGCCGTTCGTATTCGACCTCATGCCGAACGTATTGAAGAAAGTTCGCGGTCAGAGGACCATGCGACCCCTCCGGGCGCCATTGTAGCCAGACAGGAGTCGAGACCTCGGCACCGTCCTGGCCGGTAAGTACTGGGTAAGGATACCTTTGCTGTCCAACGAGAGGATAGTCGTCTGGAAGAATGGGAATTCCCAGCCCCTGTCTACCAAGTACGAGAAGTGCTGATGGAGTTGAGCTGTCCGCCTCTACCTGCAAATCAAATCCGCTGTCGTGGGCGAGATTCTCAACTGCTCGGCGAGAGAAGTATTTGGGCGGAGCGATCAGTACCGGACGGCCTCTGAGACTGTCGATTGGAATAGTAGGTTGATGCCGGTATGGGTCAGAGTCCGGCACCAATGCCAAGATCTTGGCATCGTAGACCTTGATGCCTTCTAGTGACAGCTTCGGGTCACGCGGTGCCATGGCAAGATCTACTTCACCGTCGCGTAGTTCCTCAAGAAGCGACCTGCCTAGTCCTCGCCGTCGATCATCCCTTAGTCGTGTCAGATCGAGTCTGATGCGGGGATAGTCGCGGCGGAAGGCTCCTATTACGCTTCCTAGGAAGCGCTCGATATGAACCGGATAACAAGCGATGGATATCGTGCCATCTTGACCAGCTGCGAGGTTGTCTGCGAACTCCTCCAGTCGCTCGACCGAATTAAGCACGGCTCTAGCGCGGGCGACCAGCTGCCGGCCGATAGGAGTGAGCCTTACCCCCTTGGCGCTGCGTTCAAATAGGCTCACCCGAAGGATTCTTTCGAGAACTTGGATGTGCTGCGATAGCGCCGGCTGCGTCATATTCAGCGCATCGGCAGCACGTCGAAAACTTTGCTGGTCGGCGGCTTCAACAAAGCATTGCAGGCGCTGTACTGTTATGTCTAACTTCATTTGTCAGCCTCACTATGACTCCCCAGCCTGGCCTTGGGCAGGAACGCTGCAATATCTAATATGTGACTTGTGCCGTGCTGAACAGTTTAAACTTGGCATGCTGACGATCATCTTTGCCGCGACGATTATGACCACTGGTCACTCCAAGTCGCAGGGCGCGGCATGCACTGTTGCTGGTGAGCTTCGGCACCCTCGCCGCATCGCTGTACCTGCGATGCTGCTGACTCCACCCTCGCTGCGCGCCAGTCTGGTTTGCTCCACGTCAGCAGGCAGGCCTGCCGGAGGACCTCGCTGGGGGAGAGCATTCCCGCCCTTGGCGTTCCGGATGCTCAACTTAGGGTTGCCCGCTGTTTCCACCCAAGCACACCGTTTTCGCTGTGATTACCTAGCCTTATCACTCGACACGCCTCACCGTCTAAGTCTAACACAGAGTAATAAAACCGCCACGCTCCGCTCCAACGCGTACGGCTAAGGTGTTCGCGCGGTGAAACCTCTTATCACCCTATAACCAATCGCGTCTTGCGCTCTGACAGGCCATGGCAAACCATCTTGGCTAGAGGAGCTTAAGAAGTAAGCTCACGCAGATTCCGGGAGCGAGAAGGTCATGATTGAAATCTACCTGCTAACAGCGGCAGCACTCGTAACCGTCGGCGTTGCAATAGGCGTCGTCGCGATTATCTCACTCGGTATCCATCGCGAGGAGCGCGATGGCAGCCTGATGAATCATACGACGGCTCGAGTGCTGCGTGGTGCCAGGCGAGCGACAGGATTTTACTCGCATGTCCCCGACTCGGCTCCCGTTCGCGAGCTGTATAAAGGTGCAGCATGACCTAGAAGTCGCGGTGAGTAGTTAACCTGAGTTCGGGGCATGGAATCGCCGGATAGCGGACGATGCTGCTCCGCGTCATAGGCTCACAGCACAAGCCAACCCGGCCGATGCTTCCCGCGTTCGGACGCCCAGCGTTGCGGGCACCCTTGCCAGGGCCGATAATGTGAGCTGCCTGCATCTCGCCATACGTCCGCACATGCCGCCCTGCGGTCAGGTGCTCCGGCTAGGGAAGGGTGCGGCAGGCTTGCTTCATGAGCGTGCCCTTCCCTGAGCCGACAACCCCGGTATCGACACGTGCCGAAGTCTTCCTGGGGTATCTGGACTACTTCCGCTCCCGGCTGGTGAGCAAGTTGGAAGCCCTGCCCGCAGGGGAGTTGCGCCGCAGTCGGCTGCCGTCGGGCTGGACGCCGATTGAGTTGGTCAAACATCTCGCCTACGTGGAACTGCGATGGCTGGAGTGGGGCTTCGAAGGCCGCGACGTGGCCGGTCCCTGGGCTGACAGCCGCGACGGCCGCTGGTACGTTGCTGCCAGCGAGACCCTGGAAGAGCTGGTGGAGGCGCTGGGCGCCCAGGCCGCACGCACCAGGGCCGTCATCGAGTCGCATGATCTTGTTGATATCGGCCAGCCGGGCGACCGGTGGGACGGAGCCGATCCGTCCTCGCTCGAGCGGATCTTGTTCCACCTGCTCCAGGAGTACGCCCGCCATATCGGCCACCTCGATATCGTCAGTGAGCTCGCCGGCGGCCAGACCGGAGAGTAACGAGTCGCCCGGCCAGCGGCCCGCCCCCGGAACGTGCCTCATGAGATTCCCGGCATTGCCGAATAGCGGGTGTTGCCATACGCATATTCATGCATTGCTTGGCATGTTCTATCGAGGCTTGATAGCCGTCGTGATCGACTGCGTCATTTCGTTTATTAGGCAAGCCGAACGCCGACGATGCGCCTCGTGGGCTTGGTGGTACTGTCACTGCAGGTTGGTGCGGATCCGCCAATTATGAGCATCGTGGGCATTGGCCCTGGCAGCTGCTGCTCAGGCCGGCTGGATCGTCTTGCTCATGATCCAGGCGTGTTTGCCAACTTGGCGGATGCGGGCGAAGCCGTTCTCCTCGAAAAGCTCGGCTGTGGCGCTGAAGAGGAAGCGGCCCTGTGCCTGGCGGCCGGCGGTCACCTCGGAAATGGCCTCGACAAGCCCGCCGCCGAGTTGGGCGATCTGGTCGAGCGCGCCTTCCAGCGCCGCCCGCGCGATGCCCTGACCGCGGTGTTTCTTATCGACGAAGAAGCAGGTGATCCGCCAGTCCGGGGGCGGCGGTGCGTCCTTCTCGTATTCACGCCTGTGCTTGATACCGGGGAGTTCCTCCGGGCTGCCGTACTGGCACCACCCTTGTGCGGTGCCGTTCTCGTCGAAGACCAGCGCGGCATGCGCGCTGCCTTCGCGGACCCGGCGCTCCTTGCTGGCACGGTTGTGCGCCGCGTCCGTCCGGGAGTCCCCGGCGTGGTAGCCCATGCACCAGCAGCCGCCAAAGATCCCGTTGTTGCGTTCGGTGAGTTCGGCGAACGCGGCCCAGGTGGATGCGCCGAGCGGCCGGACCGTATACCGCATTGCCTTTCCTCCTTCGGTGAGCGCTGCTGCCCGCTCAGGACTCCGCGACCGCCTGGGCCAGCAGGCGCGCGAGCCCGGCCGGTGCGCTGATCATGGGCCAGTGACCGGAATCGATGTTGGCAAACGAGACATTGCTGCTTTTCGCCAGCTCGGGCACCTCGCCCTGGCCGATCCATTCCCTGGCCTGGGCCGGGGTGAACTCCGGGCAGATCACCACCACCGGGACGTCATAGCGGCGCTCGTCGGCCAGCCTGACCACGCCGCGCGTGACCCCTTCCGGCACCGGGATCGCAGCCGACGCGAGGGCCTGCTTGGCCGCGTCGTCCAGATCGGCGGAGTCCGGCCCCTCGAATTCGCCCCAGCCCGGGAAGGGCACCGCGCCATCCTGGACGGGAAAGCCGCTGAAGTATGGCTGGCCGTCTGGACTGGGGAAGCCGCCGATGAGGACGACCTTGCTGATCTTGGCCGGGCGGGCGTCGGCGGCGAGCCACGCCAGGCTGCACGCCGCGGAATGCCCCACCACCATGGGCCTCCCGGCAGCCGCGTCAACGGCCGCGAGCACAGCGGCCACCTGATCCGCGAGCGTCGCCGACGTATTGCCGTCACCCTGGCCCGGCAGGGCGACCGGCACGGCGCGATGGCCGTGAGCCCGGAGCTGGGCGGCGACGTTGTCCCAGACCGGCGCGCCGAGCCACAGCCCGGCGATCAGCAGGATGTCCATCTCAGTTCTCCTTCCCCACTGCGATGCAGCGCTTCCGGTGCGGCCAGCCGGGGTTGCCCGTCCCAGACGACGGTAGGGGCAGTTCCGGACGATCAGGTTCCTGATTAACCTGCTGTGGTGAAAGCCGGCCTGAGCCCCACCGCGCGGGCACTGCGGGTCCTGGAGCTGCTGCAGGCCCAGCCCGGCATCACCGCCGCCCAGCTCGCGGCGCAGCTGGATGTGACCGAACGGGCCGCGCGCCGCTACGTCGCGATCCTGCGCGAGGCCGATATCCCCGTGGAGTCCACCCGGGGACCCTACGGCGGCTACCGGCTCGGCCGCGGCATCCGGCTGCCGCCGCTGGTCTTCACCGCCACCGAGGCGCTTGGCCTGGTCATGGCCGTCCTCGACGGCAGCCACGCCGCCGCGGACGCCGGCGACCCGGTCGGCTCCGCCCTGGGCAAGATCATCCGGGCGCTGCCCGAGAACGTCGGCCGGCCGGCCGCCACCATGCGCCGGCACGCCTGGGCCGCGCCCGACCGCGGGGCCGCGCGCCCGGGCACCGGGACCGCGAGCGCACTCGTTGCCGCCGTCGCAGCCCAGCGCCGGGTGAGCATCAGCTACCGCAGCCAGGCAGGCAGGCAATGGGAAGAGGACGTCGACCCCTGGGCCGTCGTCGTCCGCCATGGCCGCTGGTATCTGCTATGCCGCTCCCATCGGGCCGGTGCGGTCCGCGCCTACCGCATCGACCGGATTCACTCAGTCGCCGAAGGCGGCGGGCAGTTCCGCGCACCCGCCGGCCTGGACTACGCAGACCTGCTGGAACAGCACCTGGGCGCCGGCCGGGAGTTCGAAGCCAAGGTCGTGTTCGACGCTCCGGCCGATGAAGTCGCCCGGTATGTCCGGCCGCCGATGGGCCGTCTCGAGCCCACCGGCGACGGTCAGCGATGCGTCCTGACCGGCACCACCAGCAACCCGGCGATGTATGCCGGCGAATGGCTCGCCGCGATCCCCATCCAGTTCCACGTCGAAGGCGGACCCGAACTCCGCGCCGCCGTCGCAGATCTCACGCAGCGGCTGACCGCCGCGCTGGGCGCACCTCCGGCCAGCGGCCTTTTGCGGCGAGTGAGATCACCAGCCAGTGAGTAGTGCTTCTTGACGCATGGCTGAGAACGTGACCCCACGGCCGGGTTAAACACCTCAGGCCGGCTTTCGGACCGAATGAATTATCGGTAGCAGCTCGGGTGGCCACCCGGCGGCAAGATCGCCAACCATAACGGCGGGTCGGCGTGCGGTTATTTGGCCGGCTCATTACGTCGTCAGCGTTCCGGCCATCGTGGGCATCCACCGCACGATAGCGATCGTGCCCTGGATATTTATGCATGCCATCGTGTTCCAGGAACGCGCGCACATGCCGCGTTGCGGATAGAGAACTGGCGGCTGGGCCGGGTCTACTTCCTGGCCTTCTTGAACCCCACTCGGGGACAACCGGACCCAAGCCCTTACCGCCAGGTTGGCCAGCCCTGCCAGCGTAGGTGAGCCAGTAATCGAGTTCGATTGATTTACCGCTCATGCCGCGGTCAGCCGGCAACCGCACCCGACCGGATGAACGCCAATACGCGCGGAAAGCTGTGGCAGAACTCGCCCCCGCCCCAAGAGTCGACGAGCCCCCCAGCTCGTTCCATGGCATCCCACAAGGGCTCCGCCGACCGAACCAAGTCCTCTGCAGTCACTGCATCAACGTCAAGCACGGCGCGCACCGCCGCGACGATCTCGCGGCGGGACCCTACAGGCAGATCAGCAAGCGAGTCTCGGTCCATGGTCGAACGCTATGCCTTCCTACTGCATCCGCCCTCATCTGACCCTATGAGGGCCGGGCCTCTTTCCCGCTCAGCCCGGTAGCGGGACGCTCCGGGTGGAGTGTTCCGAGCTGGGAAAGGAGACCCGGCAATGTCTGTCTACGTGGGTATCGA
>Ga0070698_100004117_pt1 | contig 15987 bp, 11 predicted proteins | sample KBSK1502metaG_FD_65477 | JGI IMG/M metagenome (GOLD analysis project Ga0070698, IMG submission 65477) | Corn, switchgrass and miscanthus rhizosphere microbial communities from Kellogg Biological Station, Michigan, USA - KBS K1-50-2 metaG | ecosystem: Host-associated > Plants > Roots >...
GTTGCTGAACTCGCGGAAAAATCTCCAAGTGCGCAGCGCCGAACTGCGGAGCAGCGCTTCGTCGCGCGGACCGATGCGCAGACCGTCTTCCGGCAAAGGCTGGTCGAGCCAATTGCAGAATGCGTCGGATCCGCTCCAGACAAGCAACAGCGGCCAGGCGACAGCAAAAGATTCCCAGCGGTCGACAGCGAGAAAAACCCCGAACACGATGGTCAGCCAGGGCGTGGCCTTCAAATACAGATCAACGGGGCTGGTTTTCTTTCTGCTGCTGGTTTCCGCTTCGGCCGCAGTCTCCCATTCAAGCAGCTTGTGGCGCGTTACGGCCATGCGGACGGCGGCGCGCACAATGGCGTCCAAAGTAACCATACTCTGCTGCGGCAGGCACACCAGGCGCATCAGCAGGTGAGCGTTCGCCGCCGCAAAATCGGAAACCCACTCTTTCCAGAAGCGCGCAGAAAACTTGGCGTTACCGCTGCGCAGAACGGAAAGCGCGAACTGCAGATAGGTGGGAAGCACGAAAAGTCCGAGAGTCGCGAGCGTCCAGTAGAGCGCTCTTCCGGGAAGAAACAGCCAGCCGCTGACAAGAATCGAGAGCATCGCGATCTCGGTAAGGCTGCGGCGCAGGTTATCCAGAATCTTCCAGCGCGAAATCAGATTGATCGGATTGCGCACAACGTTTCCGAAATAGTCCGGCACCCGCGGGAAGAGCCAAAAAAGAATTTGCCAGTCGCCGCGCACCCAGCGATGCTTGCGCTTGCTGTAAGCGGCAATGCGGGACGGGTAGTCGTCGATGACTTCGACGTCGGAAAGCAGGCCCGCGCGCGCGTAGGCGCCTTCGATCATGTCGTGGCTTAGGATGGCGTTTGACGGAAATCGGCGCTCAACGACCTGCTGGAAAATCTCGACTTCGTAAATGCCCTTGCCGGTGAAGCTTCCTTCCTCGAACAGATCCTGATAGACATCGGACACAGCGCGCGTATAGACGTCAAAGCTCGAATCGCCGGAAAAAAGAGCGGCCAGGCGCGAGCGGTTAGCGGAGTGAATGCTGACTCCCACGCGCGGCTGCAGTATGCCGTAGCCCTCGACCACGACATTCGAAATCGGATGGACCACAGCCCGTTGCAGCGGATGCGCGATTGCGCCCACCAGCTTGCGGCCGGCGTCGCGCGGCAACTGCGTGTCGGCGTCGAGCGTAATCACGTACTTGATTCCGGCAAGCAGCGACCGTTCGCCCGCAATCGCCGAAAAATTGTTCGTATTTCCCAGCAGAAAATTGTTCAAGTCGAGAAGCTTTCCGCGTTTGCGTTCCCAGCCCATCCAGAGCTTCTCAACGGAGTTGAACGTCCGGTCGCGGTGAAACAGGAAAAAAGTACCTTTTCCTTCGTGCGCGTATCTCTCATTGAGCTGTTCGATCAGGCGCGCGCACTCGGGAGCCAGCTCGTCGCGTTTATCGAACTGCGTCGCGGCGTCCGGCGGATCGGTGAGCAGGCCAAAATGAAGATTCGCATCGCGATTTCCGAGAAAGCGAATTTCAAGGTCGCGTACGGCCCGCTCCATCTGTTGGTGATTGATCAGGAGCGTAGGAACAACAACCAGGGTTTTGCTCTCCCCGGGGATTCCTGCGGAATAATCCATTTTCGGCAGTGTGCGCGGCTTCACAAACATCACCACCAGTTGATTGGCAATGGCCACAGCGCTCTCTGCCGCGGGAAGCAGGAACAATGCCACCACCAGGAAAATAGGCACGTTCACTTCCGCCCCGATCACCACGGCGGTCAGAAGCGCAACCATCAGCAATTCGATGCCAACGACATACAAACCATCCGGCCAGCGCTTCAGCAGCTTTCCGAAGCTCACAAGCCAGGAATCATGAATCCCGAGCGCCTGCTCCAGTCTCTGCCGGCCTTCGCCGATAAAGTAGAAGCCCACATGCGAGCGACGTTCATTGGCGCGAACATTCGTTCCGCGGTGCGGCTCCTTTGCCAGTTTCACGGCGCGACGCGCCACTTCGGCTTCGCTTTCTCCGGATTTGCGCGCGAGCTCGGCAACCGCGGCGCGGTAATCGGATTTGGCCGCCTTTTCCATCTTGTCGAAGGCTCCCGCGGGGTCCTGAGACAGAGCCTGCTCGCACAAACTGACTTCGACGAACAGTTTGTCCCAGTCCGTCAAGCCGAGCGTGCGCAGACTTGCGATCAAGGCCGACAAAGTCGGCGCAGGCGCCGTGTCGTTCTGCGCCGAAGTCGAAGTCCGGCCGGGCATCGCAAGCTTTCGCGCATGCGTGGCGACCCGCTCGAGAAGAACCTGGCTCAAAAATCCCTTCAGCCCCGATATTTCCGCGTTGGTCAGTTCAAAATCCTCTTGCAACGCCGCGAGATATGCCACCAGTTCCGATCTGTCGAACAAAAATCCCGCTGCTTCGAGATAGCGCTCGGCAACCGTTCGCACGCGAAGCTGTCCCGGGCCCTTTTCGCTTGCCACGACCGGCAGTTCGTCCACCATCTTCAGAGCGGCGCGGCTCTCTTGCATGCTCTCTTCGACGATCCTGGTGTTCGAGGATAGAGCGCGCCATTCGAGCTCCAGAGATGCTCCGGAAGCCTGTCTTCTCTGCAAAAACTGAACGGCCCGCGCGATGACCGCTTCCTGCAGGGCCAGATCTTCGCGAAGCGGCGAGCGGATCGCACGGCGGGATTTCGTTTGCGGTTTCAAACCGCCTGTTCGAGCAGCTCCGAGGATGCGCTCGAGCCTGCGGCTGCATTCCTCGGCGCCGGCGGAGTTCTTCCAGTGCGCGGTTCCATCCGCATCTTCCAGGGTGCTATTCCACTCCCGCGCGCTGCGCAGGTTCAGCACCAATTCAATACTGGTTGCCATGACCTTCGTTCCCCCAGACTACCGGTAGCTCGCCGCTTGCAGTTCAAACATCTCCGCATACCGCCCGCCGTTTTGCATCAGCTGGTCGTGCGGTCCCTCTTCGGCGATTCTGCCGCCTTGCAAAACAAAAATTCTGTCGGCCATGCGTACGGTCGAGAAACGGTGCGAAATCAGCATGGCCATTTTTCCGCGTGTGAGTTCCGCGAACCGCTGAAAAACCTCGTGTTCCGACTTTGCATCGAGCGATGCGGTCGGCTCGTCAAGCACCAGCACCTGCGCTTCACGAAGGTAGGCGCGGGCGAGAGCCAGCTTCTGCCATTCGCCGCCGGAAAGATCGGTTCCGCCGTCGAAACGCGTGCCCAGCCGCTGGTCGTAACCGTGAGGAAGTTTGCGGATCACCTCTTCCGCCAGGCTCTTTTGAGCGGCGGAACGGATCCGGAAAATATTGTCTTTCTCCTCGATGCGGCCCATGGCGATGTTTTCGGTCGCCGTCAGGTCGTAGCGCATGAAATCCTGAAAAATGACCCCAATTTCGCGCCACAGGTCTTCCTGGTCATACTCGCGAAGGTCCACGCCGTCGAGCAGAATCTGCCCGCCGGACGGGTCATAAAGCCGGGTCAGCAGCTTTACGATTGTGGTTTTGCCCTGGCCATTCTCTCCAACCAGCGCAATCCGTTCCCCGGGAGCCAGCTTGAAGCTGACGCCGCTTAAAACCTCGCGTCCGTTCGGATAGGCGAAGGAAACATTCCGAAACTCGAATCCCTGGCGAATCGGGCGCGGCACGGCCATGGCTCCGGGCTTGGAGGAAACGACGGGTTTCACCGCGAAGAAATCCAGAAGGTCGCCAACAAAGAGCGCCTGGTCGGCTATGGTTGAAAACGTCGAAAATACCAGCTGGATATTGGAGCTTGCGCCTGCAATCGCGCCCGCAAGAAAGGTAAGCATGCCGATCGTCAAGACGCCGGCCACCGTCTGATAGATCACGTACGCGTAGGTGCCGTAGTAGCCTAGCGTGCCGAGCAGCGTCAGGAGCGAACCGACCAGCAGACGCTTGCGGGCCAGCTTCGCCGTCTCTCCGTGCAGGCGCATGGCCAGATTCGTGAACCGCCCCACCAGGTACGGTCCCAGGCCAAAAAGCTTTAGTTCCTTCGCGCTTTCCTTGCTGCCGCCGAGAACCCGCAGATATTCCATTTCGCGGCGCGCGGGCGTTTGTGCAAAGCTCAAAGAGTAGCCAAGGAAGGCGAAGTGCGTTTCGCCAAGAAATGCCGGTACCACGCACACGATCAACGCGAAAAGCAGCCACGGCGAAAAGAGACAAATGCTGAATGCCAGGCTGGCGGTTGTAACGATCTGCTGGATCAGGCGGCCGGCGGCCTGAATCATCAGGACGCGATCCGTGCCCTGCACCCGGGCGCGCTCGAGCTTGTCCTGGAAGGTGGCGTCTTCGTACGAAGTCAGGTCCAGCCGAGAAGCGTGCTGCATGATGCGGACGCTTACGTACTTTGCATATTTGTCGGCGAGGACCGTGTCGCAATAGTCCGTCACACGAACCAAAATCGTCGAAATGCATGCCAGCGCAAATTCAAGAACGACCAGCCACCAGAAGTACGTCGGCAGCGGCGTTTGGTTCGCCGTGTATCGGTAAATCGAATCGATGATGACTTTTGTGACGGCCAGCATCGCCAGCGGCAGCAAGGACACCACCAGGCGCACGCCGACGTTTGTGACCACAATGCGCGGCGAAGCTTCCCACACCATTCTGAAGATGGGCAGCGTGTTGCGAAGTGCCGCCAGGCGATCCTTCCATCGGGGAACCGAATTGGCTATTTGTGAATCCAACTGTTTGAATCCTTCACCTGCTCGAGCGCAGCCCGGTCGGGCTTACGCCCTCACCCAAAGCAGAGACCGACTGCTCTGCTCGCTCGCCTTGCATCGGAATGACGAGGGCGAAAAGCTGATGGAAAAGGGCCGCGTGAGTCGATAGGGTAGTACTAAAACCGCCCCCAGCAGCTCCTTTAGTATATGCATCCGTAGTACCACCGAGTACGGATTGGCAAATCGCTTATTCTGCTGCCTTTATAGCAAAGAAAATTCTGGCGAGGCTGTCGTTTCTTCGCTGACCTTGTAAGTCTTGCACCGATATCTTCGAGATCTCGACAGGCGACGAAGAAGCGAAGGCTAGAACGATAGAGCGCTGCCGGACTTGAGAGGCTTTAATTCGGGCTTTTCATCGAGCGTGCGCCGGCGCTCGGAATACGGCGCGTGCATTTTTCCCGCGATGCAAACTCGAGAGGTCACCACACCAGAGCAGGATGTCCAGCAGCCGGGCGCGTTCGAGGTTGTTCAGAAGCGTTTCACTCATGCAGACATCGAGCGCGCGGGCCGCGCACTCATCGGCAATCAGGCCATGTTCGGCCGTACAGGCCGACGTCCCCGAATGGCAGCGCTGGCAGCGGTCGATCTCGTCCAGCAGTTCGTAGCATCGAGTGCAAAAGTGGTCTAGGCAAAGAGCTTGCGCACGAAAGGTAACAACGACAGGGCGCGAGCAATCACGACCGTGGCAAGATTCCGCAGTAGGCATTGAGCTGAGTTCCCCCTCTGACCCATGGAATTTTCCTTTGTGAAAAGAGCGACTCGGGATGCAAATTTTCGAAAAACGAAATCGGCTTTAACGTCCGGCCACGATTTCGACAAGTTCTGCAATCTCCGCCGGCCGAAGGTCGGAAAGAGTCAGCTTCGTGGAGGCTCGGGGAAGGAGAAAATGGGCGAAGCTCGTGTACCCGCGGAGCGGCCCGTCTGCCAGGCCTGCGACAATCTTCAGGGTCCAGGTGGTAAGTCGGTCCCGGCCGGCATCGAATCGCTGCGCATCCCACAACGTGAGCAGCGTCATCAGCCGGGCCTCGCGATCAGAAACGAGCAGCATACTCGCTTGCAGGCCTTCTTGATGAAGCCCTGCTTGTTCCAGTAGCGTTCCAACTTCAGACGCCACATCGTTCGTGTCGCCTGGTTTGGCGACGAAATCGATGCGAAGCGCCGTCACCTGAGCGGCATGTCGATCGTCCTGCGAGGCTTCCTCACGCTCAAGTGCAGAAAGAATCCTCCTGCGCGACTCTCTATTCAGGTACAAGACTTCCACCTTCCTTGGCCCGGGGGGTCCCTAAAATGCTCCCTGATTTGCAAGAATCTGGCGTCCGGCCTTGATTCTTGAATCAAGGCCGGACGCCTCTTCAGGGGCACGCCAGAGGACGTTGGTGTCCGGAGCGTGTAGGTCTCCTTGTCGTGCAGGATCCCTATGGCCAGTAGTGCATCGAAACGGCAGGGCGTTTCATTTCGGGAGAGAAAATTTGTCTGCTGATTTCGAGGCTCAAGGAGACGACAGATTGCTACGCTCACATACTCACGGCTATACTTCCCAGCACTTCGGGGGAAGTGTTGGAACTTTTCGCGTTTGACGAAGCCTACGTGGGTCGGCTCCGGGAAGGCGATCCTTCCACGGAAAGCCACTTTGTTGCGTATTTCTCCAAACTCATTCAAATCAAGCTTCGAGCGCGGTTTCTGGCTCCCGAAGTCGTAGATGACCTTAAGCAGGAGACCTTCACGCGGGTGATTCGTTCTCTGCGTTCGGAAGGCGGAATTCGCCAGGCGGACCGGCTGGGACCGTTCGTGAATTCAGTGTGCAACCATGTACTGCTCGAGCACTACCGCTCCGGCTCGAACAACGTTCCGCTCGAACCGAATCATCTCGAACTGCCGGACAAGGTGCTGAATTTAGAAAGCTTGGCGATTTCTGCGGAGACGCAACGCGCGGTCCGAACGGTCCTTGTGCGGTTGCCCGAGCGCGACCAGGCGATTTTGCGGGCGGTGTTTTTCGAAGAGCTCGGCAAGGAGGAAGTCTCGAAGAAGTTCGGCGTCGGGCGGGACTACCTCCGCGTATTGCTGCACAGAGCCAAGGAGAAATTTCGAGCTGCCATGGGCTAATAATAACCCTTTTCTTATGAAAGAGATAACGAAGTTGACGGGAATAATGAAAGCGAATGAGAAACGAATTTCGAGAAACCAACACTACTTAGCGATATGGAACGACACTCGATGGACCATGAGTTCGCGGTGAAATCACAGGCCTGTGAGAAGTATTTGCTCGGGGAGCTCTCAGCCGAGCTGCGCGACGCGTACGAGGAACACTATTTTTCCTGCGCGGATTGCGCAAACGAGCTGCGAACTGCGGCGGAACTGCTTGGCGGAAGCCAGAAGGTTTTCCTCGAGACGCCGGCGATCGGCGCGAGGGCACGCCTGACGGCGCCCGAAGGCGGCGGTTGGTTCAAATGGCTCCGGCCGGCGGTCGCCATACCTGCGCTCGTGGCTTTGTTACTCATCGCGGGCTACCAGAATTTCGTGACCATTCCGCATCTTAAGGAATCGGCCACCCCGCGCGTGCTGCCGATGTTTTCGTTAATTTCGGCGAACACCCGCGGCGAAACTGCGCCGGATATTTTGACGCAACCGGACGAGCCCATCGGTTTGTATGTGGATGTCCCTGCGGATCCGGCGTATCTGACCTACGAGATTCGCTTGCAGGAACCGAGCGGGGAAACGATTCCGCTGCGCTCACTAAGCTATGCGGAAGCCGAGAAGACGCAGATTGTGATGATCAATCCCGGCAAACGCGCGGGGAAGTACGTGATGGTGGTTCTGGGCTTGGCGAAGCCCGGCGCGGACGCTTCTGCGAAAGAACTCGCCCGCCTGCAGTTTACCGTTGAATTTAATCACTAATCCCGGCAACACTAAGCCCCTTGTTTCGAAAACTCAATTAGGAGAATCGCCCATGGCCCAGGAATCCCCCGATTGTCCCCAATCTGCTGAACGTCCGGCTCATTTTCACTACCACGCCTGCGCGCATGCGTTCGCCGGCCGATTCACGCGCCCGTTTCACGAACAGATTCACGTGCAGGCCGCGTCCTCGCTTCCCCCCACCGGCGGCCACGGCAGCGCGCGGATCGAAAATTTTCAGTTCCACGAATTCATCTCCTTCAAGAAAGGCTACACCCACGTCTCCGGCGGCTTTCAGCATAGCGACGAGAGCAACAACACGCTCGTCACCTCTGTTCTCGAGGGCCTGAACATGATGGATATCCTGACTGCGGACCGCGTCGTGTGCCGCCTGTATTCGAAACATCGCAAGCACGAGCCAGAAGGCCGCATCACCATGCACGGCAGCAGGTTCGAAAACCTGCGCATTGCCGGGCAGCCTGTTAATATGAATCTCGATTTCGGCCTTTTCGAGGACATCCAGACCTACGATCAGGCGCAGACGGCTTACAAGACGAATGACAAGTTCAAGAAGTTAGCCGAGGATCCTTTGCAAAGCGGCCAGATCCTGCCGGAACAGAAGTGCAACGGGGCCTTTCTTTGTTCTTTGGTCGAGGGCGACATTCAGACGGGCCACGGTCGAGTCAAAGGACCCAGCCACTCGATCTATGTCCCCGGCTTTGGCAGAGTTTTTTTGGCCGAAGTGTTCATCAGCCACGGCACGCGCACGCTCACGATGCTCCGCTTCGAGCTCGGTTCAAGCACCAGCGGAGCCGGCTCCGCCGCTGTCGCCACCACCAACGGCCGCAACTTTCCGCCCACCGGGTGAGTTCGGCGCCTCGAAGCCCACGAGGATTGCAGAACCAAAGGGAAATCAGACGACTTCGCCTTGGCGTCACTGCATCGCTCGCCTTATTGATTGCGCTTTGCTGTTCCGGCTGCCGACAGAGCGGTTCCCCCGACGCCGCTTTTCTTCAGATTCGCGAAGAGATGCGCCGGGGACAACTGGACGCCGCGCTGCGCGACGTGGACGCGGCCTCGCTAAAATACCGGGCCGGTCCGGAATGGGCCGCGCGTTTTCGGGTTTTGAAAGCCCATGTTGTCTTTCTGCGCGGCTCCTACAACGACGCGCTGTCGCTTCTGATCCCCGAGCTCCCCCCTTCACTTTCCCGCTCCGACGCTGCCGTGCATCGGAAGATGGTCCAGGGCCTCGCCTACACCTACCTCCAGCAATATGATCAGGCGGACAGCTTGTTAACCGAAGCCGAGAGTCTCAGTCGTTCGATCGATTCCTCGTTTCAAGGGGATGTTTCCCAGGCGCGGGGCATTTTAGAGGTCGATCGCAAAAGGTACGCCCAGGCAGATGCGGCCTTCCGCAACGTTCTTTTGATTTCCCGCGCGAGGAATCTCCCTTTCCTTGAGGTTCTGGCTCTCGGCAATCTCGGAAACGTCGCCATGTGGCAAGAGCGCTACGATGAAGCCATTGATCGGTACCGCATCGCTCTCAAGAAATCAGAGGCGCTGGGGTCCTTGTCTTCCGTCTCGGGCCTGCTCGGAAATATGGGGTGGAACTACTCGGCTGTCGGAGATTTTGACAATGCGGAGGCCGTGCTGAAGGATGCGCAAGCAAAGGCTGGACAGGCCGGTTTGGTCGGCGATCAAGTGTACTGGCTGAATTCGCTTGCCGGCGTCTATTTCGAGCAGCGTCGCTACGGCGAAGCCGACAGCCTCTCACAAAAGGCTTACGGGTTGGCGAGGGGGCAAGACGATAAACGAACGCTGACGCAGTGCCTGAACACGCGGTCCGATATCGCTCTCGCGACGGGCCGCTTCGACGAAGCAGAGAAATTCAATCGAGAAGCGACGGACATCGAGAATGCCGGGCTCGATCAGTTTGGCATCAACTATTCCCAGCTCATCGCCGGACGGATTGAAGCCGGCAGACACCGCTATCGAGAAGCAGAAGCTTCTTTCGAGAAAGTTCTTGCCGACCCCAAAGCCGAGACTTCCCTGAAATGGGAAGCGCACGCGCGTCTAGCCGAAGTACACGCCGCGCGAGGTCAGCCTGCGAAAGCAGAGCACGAATTCAACGTTGCGATCCGCACGGTTCAGGGCGCGCGCGACTCCATTCAGAGCAATGAATTCCGCGTCTCGTTTCTTTCAAGCGCCATTGAGTTCTACGACGCCTACGTCAACTTCCTCCTCGACCAGAAACGCTCGATCGATGCGTTAAGGATCGCCGATTTAAGCAGGGCGCAGTCTTTCGAACAGAGCCTCTCTTCCGCAAACATCGGGCCTTCAGGCCCCGCACGTTCCTCCAATTTTCAGGACACCGCCCGGCGTCTCGACGCCACCCTGCTGTTCTACTGGCTAGGGCCGCAGAAATCGTGGCTCTGGGCGGTCACCAGGACGAACACTCTTCTCATCCCGCTGCCCGCCAGTCCGGAAATTGATTCCTCCTTGAAGGCTTATCGCGACTCTTTTACCGGCCCACGCGATCCTCTGGAAGCGGGAAATACGGACGGCAGGAAACTCTACGCCACGCTCATTCAGCCTGTAGAGAAAATCATCCCGAAGAATTCGCGCGTGGTGATTCTTCCCGACGGCAGCCTGAACTCGCTGAATTTTGAAACGCTGATTGTTTCCGGTCCTCAAGCTCAAACGAAGCCGCACTACTGGATTGAGGATGTGACCCTGGTCACGGCGAATTCCCTGGCACTGCTTTCGCGCAGTTCTCTTCAGTTGCCGCCGCCGAACGGACGCCTGCTGCTGGTGGGTGACGCGCTGGCGGCCAGTCCGGATTTCCCGCCGCTTCCTCTGGCGGGCAAAGAGGTCGGCCTTTTGGAGAATTATTTCGGCCCGGAGAGGAGGACCGAACTTACGGGGGGAAAAGCGACGGCGACGGGTTTTCTTTCAAGCCAGCCGGAGAAATTTTCCTTTTTGCACTTTGCGACGCATGGCACGGCAAGTCGGACGCGTCCGCTTGAATCGGCAGTGATCCTCTCACCGGAAGGGGATTCCTACAAACTGTATGCCCGGGACGTGGTTAAACATCCGTTGAACGCTTACTTGGTGACCATTTCGGCATGCCACGGCGCGGGAACGAAATCCTACGCGGGAGAGGGCCTGGTAGGCCTGTCGTGGGCGTTTCTACGCGCAGGAGCGCACCACGTGATTGCGGGATTGTGGGAAGTGAGCAACGCATCGACGCCGCAATTGATGGATGAGCTGTACAAAGGAATTCATGCCGGGGAAGATCCGGCGACCGCGTTGCGCAAGGCGAAGCTTACCCTGCTTCATTCGACAGGCAACTACCGCAAGCCGTTTTACTGGGCGCCCTTCCAGTTGTACCTCGGTTCTTAATTTGAGCCGTCTCTTGAAAAGAGAGAGATGGCCCAAATCAGGAGTGGCAGCGCACATCCCGCTCGCCACTCCCACACGCCGATTTCGAATCACCCTTTGCGCTCTACACAGAAATGAGCACCCCTCCGGGTCAGGTTTGAACTTGAGTATCACCTTGAAAACAATCGTTCGCTCCACTGCATCAGGGTATTTTTCCAGAATTTCGCCACTCTCGACAAAAGCCAGATAGGCGTTGAGTTTTGCCTGGAGAATTTCCTGGTGACGCGTACTGCCGTTTCACTCCAGATGGTCGCTCACCGTGAGAATGACCTGGCCCGTCCGCCTATCCAGACTGACGACGTCGATTACCTTCGTCTGCTCAACACTCATTTTGCCTCCGACAAGGAGATGCGCCTTCGCTGGACTAAGTCCTTCGACAGCGAAGAAACACTAGCGGTTCACTACATTCAGGGTAGTGGTGATCAGATCAACCGAGTTTCCACCGACCATCAGTTCAAATGTGCCCGCTTCCACCACTCGTTGCATTTCACGATTTAAGAATGAGAGGTCTTTGGGCCCTAGCGTGAACTCGATGGTCTTGGTCTCGCCCGGACTCAGGGAAATTCGGTGGAATCCCCGCAATTCCTTGATCGGTCTCGTCACCGAGCTGATTTTCTGGTGGATGTAGAGTTGAGCAACTTCATCGCCACGAACGGTGCCAGTATTGGTTACGTCCACACGGACTTTCGTTTGGCCTTCCGGGCCGATGCTGTCCAACACAGCGCGAAGGTTCGAATACTTAAACGTTGTGTAGCTCAAGCCCCAACCAAATGAAAACAGGGGCTCCGTCGGACTGCCGAGATAACCGCGCTTTGCCGAAGGCTTCTGATAGTAGTAGTCGGGCAATTGTCCCACGGACCGCGGTACGCTGATCGGGAGTTTGCCGCCCGGGTTGTAGTTGCCAAAGAGCACGTCGGCAACTGCGGTGCCGCCTTCCTGCCCGAGATACCATCCTTCGAGAATCGCTGGCACGTGCTCCGCAATGTAGTTGACGGAGTTTGGCCGGCCATGCAGCAGAAAGACGACCGTCGGTTTTCCGGTAGCGAGGATTCCTTTGACGAGTTGATCCTGGTCACCCAGAAGATCCAAGCTATCGCGATCACCAAGATGATTTTTTGCCCAGGCTTCGCGGGAGCTCTGTTCGTTACCTCCGAGGACGAGAATCACCAAGTCAGCCTTCTTGGCGACTTTCGTAGCTTCCTCGATGCGTTTTGCGTTGAGCGTCGGGTCACCCAGCACGACTTTGTCGGCGTCCCAGTCGGGAAAAGACTCGGTGATCTTACAACCCTCGGCGTAGAATACTTGAGAACCGGGTCCTAGCTCTGCTTTAATGCCGTCCAGAACGCTCACTCCGTGCCCCGGCCTGTTGCTGTAACCACCGAGATGCACGTCGGAGGCATTAGGACCGATCACGGCAACACGCTGGTATTTGGCTTTTTTCAGCGGCAACAAATTCCCCTGGTTCTTCAACAGAATGATGGCCTCATGCGCCGCCTTCAATGCGAGTCGCTGATGTTCCACGGAATTGGTGATCTTTTCCGCATAGTCCGGATCCACATACGGATCGTCAAACAGGCCAGTCAGGAACTTAGTTCGCAAAACACGCGCGACTGCGCGATCTACCAATGCTTCTGACACTTTCCCCTGGTTCACCTGTTCGATCAGACTTGGGTAGGCATCCGCAAAAGGTAACTCAATATCGACTCCGGACTCGAGCGCGAGTTTGGCAGCGGCTTCATTTGATCCGACGACGCCGTGGACAGTACGTAATTCCGTAATGCCAAAATAATCCGAGACCAGAAGGCCATCAAATCCCCACTCGTGGCGAAGGATGTCGTCCAAAAGGTGTTTGTTGCTGTGAGATGGAATCCCGTCAATTTCATTGTAAGAAGCCATCACGGTTTGGACATGTCCCTCTTCAACGGCTGCTTCAAAAGGCTTCAAAAAATATTCGCGAATCACGCGCTCAGAATAGTTGCCGGGCCCAACGTTCGTGCCGCCTTCGGGCTGGCCATGTACGGCGAAGTGTTTCGCCGTCGCCATGACATGCGACTTGTCTATGCCGGGACCGTTCCCTTGAAAACCACGAATTGCCGACACTCCTATGTGCGAAACAAGATAGGGATCTTCACCATACGTCTCTTCGGTGCGGCCCCAACGCGGATCACGCGCAAGGTCCAGCACTGGCGCCAGGCACTGCTGTGCGCCTCGGGCCCTGACTTCCCCCGCGACAGCTGAGAACACGTCGTTGACTAACGCCTCATCCCATGTCGAGGCCAGCGCAATCGCTTGCGGATACGACGTGCCCTTCAGGGCGGCGTGCCCGTGGAGACACTCTTCGTGAAACAGGACCGGGATTCCGAGTCGGGTGTTTTCCTTAATCCATTTCTGCAACGTGTTGGTGAACTCAGCCATCGCCCGCGGTTCGCGTTGTTCGCTCGGTCGCGACATTTGCCCCAGCCCGTTCTTCAGCACCACTGCCGCGCGTTCGGGAACAAACCCACCCTTCTCATCAACAAATAGCTGATTTGGGTCCCTGAGATTTCCCCTGTTTTGCCAGGTGCCTTCCAGTTGGGCAATTTTTTCTTCCAAGGTCATGCGCCCGACCAGATCTGTTATTCGCTCCTCAACCGAACGCTTAGGATCTCGATAGGCTGGAATATCTTGCGCAACGGCCACAAGGGAGGCTGAACTGCACAGTATTGGAAGCACAATGACAGCAGCGAAGAACGGCGGATGGAACCGGGTGTGGTGGTTCAATCGGCAACCTCCTCGCGGACTGTCGCGCTTGCAAACACGAAACCGGACGGTACTATACATGACCGTTAACGTTACTGCCGAGGGTCTAGTAGTTTGATCGCCGATATCGGCGGCATTGGCACTCAACTGGTCTGGACAGACGGGTGTTAGGGAATCGCTGAAACCCGCATAAACACTGGAGAGAATGGCGCGCCCGGAGGGACGATCTTAGAACTTTTCCTGCAGAATTGGTTTCAAAGGTGCCGCCAGTTGAGTTCTCAATTGAACTTTAGCGGACTCGCCACACGAGTAGGGAATCTGACTCAGGCCCAGCAGAGATCAGACGGCCATCACGCGTCCAATCCATGCAAAGAGCTAGCGTGGTTGGCATCCACTGAGACTTCTTTTGGCCCGAAGATACTTCCCACATCACCACTGGGGCCGGCTGGGTCATGTTTTCGGCCTTCATAAGAATAGCAGCGACGAGCGAGCCGTCGGGAGAAACCTTAAGGCTGGAGAAGGAAACCGGTTCGTCTGTCTTTTCCAAGCGGCGGATGAGTTTGCCGCTGGCAGCGTCGATGAACGTGACGATCCTGTCTCCGCCTCCGGCAATCACCTGCCGGCCATCGGAGCTGAAATCCAAAGCGAGCGGTTCAAGCAAAAAATCGCGATTTTCAGCCACCAGCTTGCCAGTACGGGCGTCATAGATGCGAACCGCCGTGTCGGCATCAGCAGTGGCGATCGCAGTGCCATCGCGGGAGAACGCGAGCGCCGCCGTGCCGCCCGTGACTGCATTGGTCTGATAGAGCGCCCTGGCAGCGGCCACATCGAAAACCTGAACAGGGTCGCCCATTGGGGCAATCGCGATCAATTTACTGTCGTGCGAAAAGGAGACTGCTCCTGGATAGTGCGGCAGCCGCAGTTGGAGTTGCGCATGCCCAGTGCTGGCCTCCCAGATGCAGACATTACCCGCATGGTCGCCAGTAAAGATCCAACGGCCATCATTGGAAATGGCGGTGACATCAACGTCCGCAGTGGCAAGGGCAATCGTCCTCAGCAGCCGACCGGCCGCGAAGTCCCAGAGCGTCAGGTTCTTGTCGCGACTGACTACTGCGGCGCGGTTGGCGGTCGCGGACAGCGCGACTGAAGTCACGGGTGCTTGTAGCTTGATCACGTCCGGGCTTCCCTGGAGCTCCTGTGCCATGGTTGCTGCCGCAAAGCCCGCAAACAACATCAATGCAAATCCGCGTGAGAGCATCAGAGCTGCTCCACAACAATCTCAAAATTCACCAGTGCATGAATCTCCTTGGGATCGCCGGCGAGCGTCACCGGCCGTACTAAGTCGCTACTTTGAATCAGAGGATCGCGAGTGTAGTTGTGTTCAGGATCGCCTTCGAAGATGGGATCGGTGGCGAAGTAAAGTTGCGTGGTCAGCGGTTTGTGTCCGGGAGCACTCACCAAATAGTGGATGTGTTGGCAGACACGGCCCGGGTAGTGGCCTGGCATGACGGAGTCGAAGTCATACCGTCCTTCACCGTCGGCGATCAAGGTGCTCCGGTAACCGTAGCCGTCGAGATCGTAGAGGCCTTGATGATTAGCCTGCCAGATTTCGATTTTGGCGCCAGAGAGCACGTTTCCTCGCGTATCAAAAACCGTGCCGGACACACGAACTGGTAGTCCCGGATCGCCGGGACGTCGGAGCTGCGCTGATTTTGGTGCGTCTCGTTTGTAGAACGGACCGATTTCGTCCCAAGCCGTCGGCTTACGAGGCTTCTGTTCGCTCAACTGCCAGCCCCAGAGCGCTTGGTCGAATGAGAGCGCAGGAACCACCGTCAGCTGCCCCAGTGCGGCGGACTTGAGCAAGAGTTCTCGTCGCGTCAGGCGCTCGTGCTTCATGCGTTCTCCCCGGTTGTAGCGCGACTCTATCACACCGCTAGCCTTTGATGACAGAAAGCCTGATTGGGTTTGCGCTTTCCCATGATGGAAGCAGCATACACAAGGGCTATTCTGTGCCGAGCGCATAACAATCTTACTGGCTTCGTGCCCTTTCACAACGGCAGGACAGACGTCTTCCTGCGCTTCAGACATTGGGAGGGGTGAAAGCGCCTGGCCCCCAGCAAGCCAGCGAGAGGATGTCCTGAAGTGAGGAACTAATTCCGTTGGAGAGCGGGA
>Ga0070698_100004118_pt1 | contig 15985 bp, 14 predicted proteins | sample KBSK1502metaG_FD_65477 | JGI IMG/M metagenome (GOLD analysis project Ga0070698, IMG submission 65477) | Corn, switchgrass and miscanthus rhizosphere microbial communities from Kellogg Biological Station, Michigan, USA - KBS K1-50-2 metaG | ecosystem: Host-associated > Plants > Roots >...
TCCCGCGTGCCCGCCGGTCGAGCCGAATCCCCCGTCTGCCCTGGCCGAGCCGGGCAGGGTCTCCACCTCGTGGAACACCGCGTGCTCCACCCGCTGGATCACCAGCTGGGCGATCCGGTCGCCGCGCAGGAAGCGGACCGGCTGGGTGGCGTCCGTGTTCAGCATGGTGACCTTGATCTCGCCCCGGTACCCGGCGTCCACGGTTCCCGGCGCGTTCACGATCGTCACCCCGTGCCGAGCCGCGAGGCCCGAGCGCGGGTGGACGAAGGCGGCGTACCCGGCGGGCAGCGCTATCGCCACCCCGGTGGGAACCACGGCGCGCTGGCCCGGGGCCAGCTCGACGTCGACGGCCGTGACCAGGTCGGCCCCGGCGTCCCCGGGGTGAGCGTACCCGGGCAGCGGCAGTCCGGGATCCAGGCGCCGGATCAGCACGTCAGCCCCGGTGTCCGGCCGGCCCGGTCCGCTACCCGCCCGGCCTGGCCGGCTGTCCGGTCCGCTACCCGCTCGGCCTGGCCCGTCTGCTTCCATCGCGTTCATCCGCAGACCTTACATCGGGACGTGCTCGTCGCCGGGGCACTCTGCGTCAGCAGGGCTGCCCCCCGCGTCAGCAGGGCTGCCCCGCGCCCGGCGGGCCACCGCCGCGGGGTCCGGGGGCCGGCGCAGCTCCGGCCAGGCCCGCGCGATCGCGGCGGCGGTCGGCACGGCCACGACCGCACCCGGGATGCCGCCCAGAACGCCGCCGACCGCGAGCACGAGGATGACCGCCAGCGGGTGCAGCCGGATCATCCGGCCGACGACCTGCGGCTGGAGCAGGTGACCGTCCAGCTGGTTCTCCAGCAGGAACACCGCGAGCAGGATCACCGCGGCGATCCATCCCCTGGTGCCCAGCGTCACGCCGATGGCGAGCGTGCCGGCGAACAGGATCCCGATCAGCGGCACGAACGAGGCGAGGAACACCACGGCGGCCAGCGGTATGACCAGCGGGACGCCGAGTATCCACAGGGTCAGCCCGATCACCACCGAGTGGATCGCCGCTATCAGCATCGTCCCCCGCACGTAGGGCACGAGCACGCCCCAGGCGGCCCGGCCCGCGCGGTCGGCCCGGTCGGCCCGGCCGGGCGAGAAGAAACCGGTCAGCCAGGCCCAGATCCGCTCCCCGTCCTTGATCAGGAAGAACCCCACGAACAGCGTCAGGACGGCGCCCGCCGCGATCTCGACGAGGTACTTCCCGCCGGTCAGGACCGTCCCGGCGACCTGCGACTGGTGTGTCTTGATCACGTTGATCGCGTTGGTGGCCAGCTCCTGGAGGCGGTCCTGGCTGATGTGGAACGGAGGGCCCGCCAGCCAGTGCTGCAGCTGGTGCCCGGTGTGCGTGACGTCCTTCACCAGCGTGGGATAGTCGGCGCTGACCTGCGTGCTGATCAGCGTCACCAGGCCGGCGATCACCACGACCGCGGCGAGCAGGGCGCACCAGGTGGCCAGGATGCCCGGCATCCCGGCCCGCTTCAGCCGGGCGGTCAGCGGCTGCAGCAGCGCGGTCAGCAGTAGCGCGGCGACGCACGGCAGCACCACGATCCGCAGCGCGCTGGCGATCCTGGCGAACACGTAGAGCAGCAGCCCGACCAGCAGCAGCCGCCAGGACCATCCGGCCGCCACCCGCAGCCACCCGGGCACGGGTGAACGCTCGTCGGCGCCGGTCTGTTCATCGTCCCTAACGGCTGCGCCGGATGCGTCGTCGCGCCGCGCGACCGCGCCGCGTGCGGCGGTGCCCCGGGCGGGGGCGGCCCGGCGGGATCCGGATCCGTCCCGGGCGGATCCGTCCTGGCCGGGCGCGGCGGGCCGCTGGGCGTCCGGGACGTCCGGGACGTCCGGCTGCGGCACGGCCGTGGTCATGCCGCGTCCCGCCCCCGTTCTCCGCGCCACATCCGCCACGCCATGGTTTCCACCTAACCAACTACCGTAGTCCTATGCGCGCGTACCACGAACGGCTCTGGGTGCCCCCGCTGTGGTGGCTGATCAGCGCGCTGTGCGCCGGCATCCTCGGCAGCGAGTTGTTCGGCACCATCCTCGGCAGTTCGCTGTTCGGCGGGTACCAGATGGCCGTCGGCGTGGCGATCTACGCGGTCATCGTCCTCGTCTGCGCCGCGACGCTGGTGCACTGGGGTGGCGCGGTGGTGAGCGTGACCGGCGGCGAACTGCGCGCGGCCGGCACCCGGCTGGCGCTGCCCGCGGCCGGCGAGGTGCGGCCGCTTGATGAGAAGCAGACCAGGGCGATGCGCGGGCCGCGCGCCGATCCCAGTGCATACCTCTTGGTCAGGCCCTACCTCAAGAAGTCGGTGTACGTCGAGGTCACCGGCCCGGACGCCCGGTGGCCGTACCTGCTGATCGGCACGAGGCACCCGGCCAGGCTGGCCGAGGCGATCGAGCGGTCACGCGCGGCGATGGCGTCGCAGGAGTAGGACGCCCGCGTGAGATGATCAGAACGGCCGGACGCCCGTCAGGCTGGCGGCGCGGCCTCAAGGAGGAACCTGATGGCAAACAAGCGCGGGGATTTCGGCAGCCGCGCGGTCGGCGGCCTCGCCGCCATCGCCGCCGGATTTGCCACCCGCAAGGCGATGACCCTGGCCTGGAAGCGTGTCACCGGCAAGGAGCCGCCCGAGCACCCGGAGGACCCGGAGGTCAGGCTGGCCGAGGCGGTGGGCTGGGCCGCCATGATGGGCGTCGCGATGTCGACCGCTCGGCTGCTGGCGACCCGCGTGGCCACCCGGCGGCTGCACGGCCCTTCGGCCGCGGCCGAGAAGACGGACTGAGCCCGCGCCCCGGGGCGCCACTGAACCCCCGCGTCTGAACCCCGGCGTCTGGGCGCCACGGCGCGCCCCAGGGCGTTCCGCAACGTCGCTTGTCTCACATACTGAGACGTTTGGGACTGTCCGGGAACCTGGACGACGCCTTTCAGCGAACGGGAAACATTAGTATCGCCAGGGCAATACCAGCTCTTCACGTCACCGGGAGAACTCTTGATCCCGTCTCACATATTGAGATCTACGCGATTATGCAGGACGTACTGCAACGCCGTGCCGCCGAGCGGCCGGCGGCTGGTCACGATCCGGTGGGGTGTGGAAGGCAGCGAAGCCCCGCCAGCCGTGGGGATTGTCCAAGATCCTGACGGACCGGTCAGCCCTGCCCGCCGCCAGTCGCCCACGATCACCGCCGCGCTGCGGCGGATCTCCCGCGACCCCACCCGCGTCCTGGCCATCCTCGGCGCACCCTCGTGAACAGCACCAACACCCCGTAACGACCTTGCGAAACGCCCTGCGGTACACCCTTGGCCCCACCTGTTAAGATACATCTCGAGTTTGCGCTGGCGTGCGCGTGCCCGCGTGGCGGGTACGGCCGGCGCTCGGGCTGGCGCCTGAGGCTGGCGCGCGGCTGGCGATCGAGAAGGACGAGCGAAGGAGGACGTAATGGCGACCCCGGAACCGCCGGTGCGGCAGGAGCCGGTGACGCAGGAGCCGACGCCGCACGAGGTGGCGGGGCAGAAGCCAGTGATGCAGGAGCCGGTGACGCAGGAGCCGGTGACGCAAGAGCCGGTGACGCAGGAGCCGGCGCGGCAGCAGCCCGTGCCGCTGCGAGCATCGGACCAGGACAGGGACGAGGCCACGGTCCGCCTGCAGGTCGCGTTCGCCGAGGGCAGGCTGGACGACGCCGAATTCGACCGGCGGATGCGCGCCGCGCTGACCGCGGTCACCCGCCCCGAGCTGGACATGCTCTGCGCGGACCTGCCGGCCGCGGCCGCTCCCCCGGCCACCGGGCTGCCGAAGCCCGGCCAGCGCGCGATCGCGTACAAGAGCTCGATCCGCCGCGGCGGGCGCTGGCGGGTGCCCGGCCGGTTCGTGCCGGTGGTGTACAAGGGCAGCGGCTGGATCGACCTGCGCGCGGCCGAGCTCACCGAGCCGGTGACCACGATCGTCGCGATCGCCTACAAGTCGCGCATCGACATCCTCATCCCGCCGGGCGTGCGGGTGGAGATGGACGGGTTCGGCGTGTCCAAGGGCTGGTCGGCCGAGGAGGCGCTGGAGAGCCTGCTGCCGGCGAACGCGCCGGTTGTCCACGTCCGCGGCATCGCCTACAAGGGCACGATCGAGACCAGGACCACGCCGCCCGGGCCGGAGCGCGAGATCGGCCGGTAGCCGCGCGCGGCCGGCCGGCCGCCGGGGTCAGCAGAGAGTTGCCGTCAGCCGACCGCCGAGTGGTCAGCCGACCTCGTGGCCGTACATGGCGCCGAGCGGGTCGGCGATCAGCTCGATCCTGGCGCCGTCGGGGTCCTTGAAGTACAGCGACGTCCCGCTTTCCTCCTGGTAACCCACGCCGGCCTCGGAGAGCCTGCCGCGCAGCCGCTCCCAGCGCTCGGGCTCGACCGAGATCGCGAGGTGGTGCAGCCCGCCGAGCACCTCCGCGTACGGCCCGAGGTCGAGCCCGGGGAAGTCGAAGAACGCCAGCAGGTTGCCGTGGCCCAGGTCGAAGAAGAAGTGGTTGGAGCCCCGGTAATCCCGGTTCTCGAAGATCTCGGTCAGCGGGAACTCGAGTATCCCCTGGTAGAACCGGATCGTGCGCTCGACGTCCGAGGACAGCAGCGCGACGTGGTGCACGCCGCGCGCGGAGCTGGCCGGGCGCTGCTCGCGCAGGTACTGCGACCGCAGCCGGTCGCGCTCGGCTTCGATGGCCGCCAGGTCGATGCCGGCCGCGGTTGCGGGATGGTCGCTCATGGCTTTCGTCTCCTTGGAATTACCGAACGAAGCGGGCGCCGGCCTGTCGGCTCATCCGGCGGGTTTCAGGTGGCTGAGCCCGCCGCGGCGCCGGTCACCTGGTCACCCCAGCGGGCCAGCGCCCCTTCCAGGTCGAGCGGGGCGATCATGTCGCCCAGCTGGATCTCACTCTCCCAGTCCTGCGCGGGCACCCGCCACATCACCTCGAACTCGATGCCGTCCGGGTCCTTGGCGTACAGGGACTTGGATACCCGGTGATCGCTGGCGCCGACCAGCGCGCCGGCCGCGCTCAGCCGGTCGCGGATCTCGGCCAGCTCGCGCAGCGTGCCCACCTCCCAGGCGAGGTGATAGAGGCCCACCTGCGGTACGGTCGCCCGCGCGGCCGGGCCGATCGCGAACAGCCCGAGATCGTGGTCGTTCGCGGACTCCGGCGCCCGCAGGAACGCGGCCCGGCCCGGGATCTCGGTGCGGATCTCGAAGCCCAGCATCGCCTGGTAGAACTCCACGGTGCGGGGCAGGTCGCTGACGTACAGGACGGCGTGATTGAGTCGGCTCACAGCCATGAGGGCGTCTCCCTTGCGTTCAGGTCACTGGGGGAAATGCCCCCGCCGGTCCCTCCCATTCCCCGTCGGCGGCCCAGGATCTCATAGCGCGGGCTTCCTGATCAACGGACCCAGAGCTGGTCGATGAGCAGGTTCCAGTAGGGGTGGAACTGGTAGTTGCCGACGCGCGCGGAAAGGACGGTCAGGTCGCGGGGGTTGTACAGCGGCACCCAGGGGGCCTGGTCTGCGAGTGCGCGGTCGATGGCAGCCCACTGGCCTGCTGCTGCGCCGGGGGCCCGGACCTGGAGGCCAAGCGCCTGCTGGACCCGGATGTCGATCCGCGGATCGCAGAATTCCGCCGTGTTGACGTTGCCCGGGCTGCCGGGCACGAACGAACCGCAGGTCAGCAGCGGGCCGATGAAGTCTGACGGGGCGGGGTAGTCCTGGTACCAGGGGAAGAACCCGGCCTGCACCCGGTCGCGGGAGTCACCGAGCATGCTGAAATACCGATTTGCGCTGGCCAGCCGCAGCGACGCACGGTATCCGAGCTGGTCAAGAACGGAAACGACGTAGCGGCCGGTGGCCGGCGCGGGAAGCGGCGCGCCGAAGGCCCCGGCCAGCACGGTCACCGCGTCGCCGCGGGTGCCGGACGCGCGGACGAGCTGCTCGGCGAGGGCCAGATCGGGCGCGGTCCAGGCGCCGCCGGGGCTCGGCTGCAACGTGTACGGGCAGTACGGCTGGTAGCCGGGCATGGTGGGCGGGAGAACCTGGCAGGTCGGCTGCGCGGTCAGCGGCCCGCCGTTGAGCCCGATCACCGCGTTCCTGTCGATCGCGTAGTTCAGCGCTCGTCGCGCCGCGAGCCGGCTGAAGGGAAGGACGCGGGTGTTGAGCGTGAGCGCCATGGTTGCCGCCAGCGGGCCGCTGTGCAGCTGGCTGGTGTAGTGGGTGGCGAGCTGGCCAACGGCATCCGGCGGCGGGGCGAGGAGCACGTCAGCGCGGCCGTGCTCGATCCCGCCGACCGCCTGGCGGGGGCCGGTGTCGAATCGGACGATGATCCGGTCAGGGTAGCCGCCGGGTTGCGCTTGCGCTGACCACTGGCGGAACCGCGGGTTCCTGACCAGGGTCCAGCAGTGGCCGGGCACGAGCGAGCTGGTCATGTAGGGGCCGGTGGCAGGCAGCTGCGCGGCGCTGATCTGATGGTCCGGCGTTCCGGCGGGGACCGCGTAGGCCCACGAGAACGCGAGCTTGTAGAGGAACTGAGAGTCGGGGGCGGTGAGGTGGAAGGCGATCGTCCGGGTGGTGTCGTCGGTGACGATCCCGCGTGCCAGGTGGCAGGGACCGGAACCCTGCTCGCACTGGCGGGCGCCGACGATGGCGGTGTAGAAGGACAAGATACCGGGGTTCGCCCTCTTGTCGATCACGAAGACGCGCTCGATGGCGCGGCGGAAGTCTTCCGGCCGGACCAGCGCACCGGTGGAGTACCTGATGCCGGAGCGCAGCTGGAACAGGTACGTCTTGCCGTGGTCGGCTGGCACCGGGAGGGCTGTCGCGAGGTCGGGCACGAGCTGATCGCCGGCCAGGCCCGCGACCCGCTGATAGCCGACGAGCCCGTCATTGGTCATGCTCAGCAATTGCCAGGTCGTTAAGTAGTAGGCGACTGCCGGATCGGTCGGCGGGGCGGGGTGGCCCGCCGACGCCTGCTGAGCGATCACGGTGAGCGTGCCGCCGCGATGGCTGGCGAGCGAAGGGAGCACCGTTGCCCACACCTCGTCGCCGGCGGCGGCGAGGTTCGTCGGCTCGTTTCCGACCCGGATGTGCTGCGTCGCGCCGGTCACCGGGCTGATCCTGGACACGGTGCCGCTGATGCTGTTCGCGACCCAGACCGCGTCATCGGCGTACGCGACTCCGGCGGGCGCGCCGCCCACCTTGATCGTCCGCACCGTGCCGGTCCGCGGGTCGAGGCGGGTGAGCGAGCCGCCGGTGTCAGCGACCCAGACCATGCCCCCGCCGACCGCCAGGCCGTCCGGGCTCGGCCCGACGGTGACCGCCTGGGTGAGCCGGTTGCTGGCCGGGTTGACGCGCAGCAGCGCGCCCGTCTGCTGGCAGAGAACCCAGACCGCGCCTGCCCCGACCGCCACGCTGGCCGGGGCGCTGCTGAGCGAGATCGTCGACGCCACCGCGCCGGTGGCCGCGTCGATCCGGGACAGCGTGTCGCTGGTCACGTTGGCGACCCAGGCAGATCCGTAACCGAACGCGATCGCGCTCGGGCCGGTTCCCACCGGGATCACCGCGGCCTGCGTTCCCGAGCCGGGATTGACCTCAGAAACCGTGCCGTCGAGCTGGTTGGCGACCCAGACCTCGCCGCCGCCGACCGCCACCCCGGCCGGGCCGCGGCCGACCGGGATGCGGTCGATGACCTGCCCAGCCCGGCTGACGCGGAGCAGCAGGTCATCCGCGCTGTCGGTGACCCAGGCTGCTCCGGCCCCGTAAGCGACCCCATCCGGCCGGCCGACCCCGGAGACGACAGCGGTCAGGCCGCCCTGCCCGGTGTCGATCACGCCGACGGTGTCCGGGCCGGCGACGAGCCGGGCCGCCCCGTTGTTTGTCACGGCGACGAGCAGCGCGATGACCACGGCTGAGGCCGCACCGACCACCACGAGCCGCCTCGTCCGAGCCGGTCCGGTCAGCCATGACCGCGCCGTTCGGCCTGCCGGGCCCAGCCCTGCCGGAGCCGCTCCTGCGCCGGGCAGGTCGAGCGAGGGGTCGTGGCGCAAGATCGCGCGCTCAAGCCGTTGCAGCGCCGGGCCCGGCTCCAGGCCGAGGTCCTCGACCAAAGTGCGGCGCGCCGCCTGGTAGGCCTCCAGCGCTTCAGCCTGCCGCCCGCTGCGGTAAAACGCGATCATCAGCTGTTCGTGCAGGCGCTCGCGCAGCGGGTGCGCCGCAACCAGCGCCTCCAGCTCGCCGACGATGGCGGCGTGACGGCCCAGCGCCAGGTCAGAGTCGATCCGGTCGTCGATGGCGCCGAGCCGCAGCTCCTCGAGCCGGGCCGCCTCGGCGCGCGGACCCCGCCCGTTGGCCAGGTCGGCAAGTGCCGGCCCGCGCCACAACGTCAGCGCCGCGCGAAGCTTTGCCGCTGCCTGCCCGGGCTCGTTTGCGGCCAGCGCGGCTCTGCCTTCCGCCACCAGCCGCTCGAACCGGCGCGCATCCAGCTGTTCCGCCGCGAGCTGGAGGCTGTAGGCGCCCGGCCGGGTCACCACGACGGGTCCATCGGCCGCCGCGTCGAGCGACTTGCGCAGCCGCGAGACGTACACGTCAAGGGAGTGCTGGGCGCCCGCCGGGGGCTGCTCGCCCCACAACTCATGCACGAGTACGTCACGCCCGACTGGCTCATTCGCCCGCAGCAGCAGGATGACCAGCAGGGCGCGCAGCCTGGGGCCGCCAACCTCGATCGCCCGCCCGTCCACGCTGACCTCGAGCGGCCCAAGGATCCGGTAGTCGATCATGCCTCGCCCCCCTGATAGTGAAGCACGGCGAGGGCGATGTGAGCCTTTTGTGAGGTCGTGAAACCAGAATCAACCAGCGGGAAGCCGACCGTGGCACCTCGCGGCGGCACGCCGGGCGCGTTGAGCCGCAGCCCTGATGACGACACACGCTTGGGGGCGGAACGATGAAGAACACATCCTGCGGTGCACACGGTGTTCGCGATGAACCAGAACGACGACACGCTGTCGGCGATCAGCACCCAGACCTGCCGCGGCGGCATGACCTCGGGCTGCCCCAAGCTGGCACCCGCCCAGCAGGCCGCGCCCAACCAGGGTCCCGAGTACAACCCGTTCCCCAGCTTCTTCGTGCTGATCCCGCAGCTCAGCTCCCTGTACCTGGTCAACGTCGGGGGCGCCAGCATCCTGTCGGTGGTCAACCCGAGCCGCTGCGACGCCACCCACGACTCGGCGTGCCGCCAGCCGGCGCCCACCGCCCCCGAGTCCGAGTACCTCACCTCGATCGACCCGGCCACCAACACCATCTACGCGGGGAACCTCAGCCTGCCGCAGATCGACGTCATCGACGGCGCCACCTGCCACGGCTCCGACCCGTCGGGCTGCGCTCAGGGCTTCCCGGCGATCGGAGTGGGCCGGTCGCCCGAACTGGTCGCGGTGGACACGCGCACCGACACCATCTACGTCACCGACTTTGCCAGCGCCGCCATATCGGTGATCAACGGCTCGGCCTGCCAGGCCGCGGCCACCAGCGGCTGCCGCGAGCCCGCGCCCCTGCAGGCAGCCGGCTCACAACCTCTGGGTATCAGCCTCAACCCGCAGACCGGCAACCTCTACGTGACCCAGCTCTTCCAGGCCGGTTCCATGTCAATCTTCAGCACCCGGCAGTGACGCCGTCACGTCGTCCCCCCGGGGCCGCCGGCGCGGCCGACGGGTCGTGCGCCTAGCCGGCTGGCGGGCCGGTATACACGGCGCGGGGACGCAGCGGGACGTCGCGGGCGTACTCCTCGAGCGCGTGCGCCATCCACCCGGCCGTGCGGGATACGGCGAACACGGCCTCGCCGGCCCCGCTGATCATCCCTGCGACGTCTGCCAGCACCGCGAGCGCGAAGTCGATGTTCGGCTCGGGCAGCGCCCGCCCGCGCATCTCGGCCAGGATCGCGTCCGCGACGGCGACCCGGGGCGACCCTGGTGCGGCGCGCGCCACCAGGCCGAGCAGGCAGACGGCGCGCGGGTCGCCGGCCCGGTACACGAAGTGCCCGAAGCCGGGCACCCGCCCGGTGCGGCGGAGCAGCTCACCCACCACCCGCGGCGCGTCGGCGGGGGTCGCGGCGGCCGCGAGCATGCCCTCGGCGCCGAGCGAGGCGCCGCCGTGCAGCGGCCCGCCGAGCGCGCCGAGCCCGGTCGCCACCACGGCGTACGGATCCGCGCGAACCGAGGCGGCCACCCGCGCCGCCAGCGTGGACGCGGCCAGCTCGTGGTCCGCGAGCAGCACCAGCGCCGCCTGCAGCGCGGCAAGCAGGCCTTCCGTCGCCGGGTAGGGGCAGATCCTGCGCCACAGCCGGGCGGCGATGCCTTCGCTGGGCGTTTCCGCAGCGACCGGGGAACCGGCGGCAGCCGCCGCGGAATCCACCGCCTCCCGCTGCGCGCCGGCCGGCGCATCCCGGCACCCTTCATGATCGTTGGCGGATTTCCGCCCACCGGTGGGCGGAAATCCGCCAGCTACCCCCGGCCGCGCTCCCGGCGACGGTGACGTGAGTGACGATGGGGATCTGAGTGACGCGAGGGACAGCGAGGATGCGGCTGGGGGCGAAGCGAGCGATGCCTGGGGAAGGCAGGCGACCATTCCGGCGATCATGGCGCGGGCGGCGGCGATCACCGCGGGCGCGTCCAGGTGCAGCCGCAGCGGGTCGGTGGCGGCGAGAGCCGGCACGATGACCTGCAGCCGCTCCAGCGGCAGCGCCCCGGCCGGGAGCGCGGCCTGCGCCGCGGTGCCGGCGGCGACCGCCTGGGCGGTGGCGGGCCAGGCGGGGGGGGCAGGGCGCGGGGCCGGGCCGCTCGCCGCGTCCGGGTCGCGGCCGGGCCAGGCGGGCGGGGCAGGGCGCGGGGCAGCGGGGCTGCTCGTCGCGCTCGGGTCGCGGGCGGGCGGGAGCGTGTGATAGGCAGCCGGGCGGCTGCGGCACTACAACCTGTCGATCTCGACGTCGGACCAGATGATCGCGCACAAGTTCCGCGGCCGGCTGGACCGCACCGCGATCCTCACGGAGATGACCGCCGCGGTGGCCGCGGCGCGGGACGGCGGGGCGAAGATCGTCGGGGTGAACGCCGAGGACGCGTCGCGCACCGACGACGGGTTCCTGCTCGAATTCGCGGTCGCGGCCAGGGAGGCGGGGGCCGACCGGGTGCGGTACTGCGACACGATCGGCGGCGAGACGCCGGAGAGGATCCGGGAGCGGTTCGCGAAGCTGGCCGGCGCCGTGGGCGTGCCGGTCGAGACGCACTGCCACAACGACCTCGGCATGGCGGTGGCGAACTCGCTGTCCGGGGCGCTCGGCGATCTCGACGCCGGGCAGGATGCCTGGGTCAACACCTGTATCAACGGCATCGGCGAGCGCGCGGGCAACGCGGACCTGCTGTCGGTGATCCTCGCCTGCCGACACGGGTTCGGCGCCGCGGGCAAGGCGGTGATCGGCGACGCGCTGGACCTGTCGTGGGCCCGGCGGCTCGGCCTGTGGGCGAGTTACGCGTTCGGCCAGCCGCTGCCGCAGGGACAGCCAGGGATCGGCCGGAACGCGTTCGCGCACGAGTCCGGCATCCACGCCGACGGCGCGCTGAAGGACCGGCAGAACTACGAGCTGTACGACGACGACGCGCTCGGGCCCTTCCCCGCCGACTGGCACGCCACCGAGGGACGGGTCGTGCTCACCGGCGAGTACGGCGGCAAGGCCGGGTTCCGGCACGTGATGGACGGCCTGGGCGTCGAGCCGGCCGACGAGGACCTGTCGTTCCGGCTGGTGCAGCTCTGCGCCGCGGCGACAGGCAAGCCGCTCACCGACGACGAGCTGCGGCTGATCGCCCGCTACCCGCACGAGCTGGCGCTGCTGTACCCGGGGGTCTTGAGCTAGGGCGTGCCTCTGAGCGGCGCACCCCTTCACCAGCGGCGGAGCGCGACACCGGGGTGACCGGCCGGCTCGGTCATGCTGCATGATGGTCCCCTGGTTACCAGGAGGACCGGATGACACTCTCGCTGCCGGTTGGCGACGACGCCAACGCGCTGCTGTCGCGCAGCCCGCTTGCCCTGCTGATCGGCATGCTGCTGGACCAGCAGGTGACGATAGAGAAGGCGTTCAGCTCCCCGGCGGTGCTCGCGGAGCGGCTGGGGCACGAGCCGGAGGTCACCGAGCTCGCCGGGTTCGACCCGGAGGCGCTGGCCGCGGTGTTCGCCGAGCGGCCGGCCCTGCACCGGTACCCGCGGGCCATGGCGACCCGGGTGCAGGACCTCTGCCGCCTGATCGTTGAGCGTTACCACGGCGACCCGGAGCGGATCTGGTCCGGCGTGAAAACCGGCGCCGAGCTGGTCAAGCGGGTGGCCGGGCTGCCGGGGTTCGGGCAGCAGAAGGCGCAGATCTTCGTCGCGCTGCTGGGCAAGCAGTTGGGCGTGCGGCCCAGGGGGTGGCGCGAGGCGGCCGGCCCGTTCGGCGACAGGGCCGCCTACCGGTCGGTCGCCGACATCGTCGATGCGGAATCGCTCGCCCGGGTGCGCGCGTACAAGCAGCAGCTCAAGGCGGCCGCCAAGGCCGCCGTCGGGTAATCCCGCTAGCCCTGGTCACCGACGCCGCCGCCGTTGGCGGGGCGGCGGGGGCGCGTGGCGGCGGGGGCGCGCGCCGCGCGATCGCCCCCCGCCTGGGCTCAGCGCGCGCCGGACCTGGCGGCTAGCGGCCGCCGAGCTGGCGCCGGCGCTGGTCGCGCAGTCGGCGGCGCTGGGACGGGTCGAGCATGAAGTAGCCGACGGCCGGCAGCGCTATCGCGGCCGCGATGATCAGCACGCTCACCCACCACGGCAGCACGGCCAGCAAGATCAGCCCGATGATGACCCCGCCGATACCGAACTTCGTTCTGTTGGTCATTTCCGCCTCTCGCGGCCCGGGGAGGGGCCTGCATGCCTAACTGAACCACACCTTGCCCCTCACCCGTTAAACGGCTGGCACCGCCAGCGCGTTCCGCCGGGACGGGCGGCGTGTTCCGCCAGCGCAGGCGGCGGGTTCCGCCAGCGCAGGCCGCGGGTTCCGCCAGCGCAGGCCGCGGGTTCCGCCAGCGCGGGCCGCGGGTGCGGCGATGGCCGGGACCCTGGCGCTCTATCGGCCGGCCGCGTAGCCCTGCATTCCCCGCGGGTTCGCGGCGGCGTAGAGGAACCCGCCCGACCGGGCGACTGCGCTGATCCTGCCGAGCGACCACGGCGGCATGACCGTGACCTCGTGGCCCCGGGCGCGCAGCGCCTCGATCACCCGCTGGCCGGCCCGCTCCTCGATGTCGACCGCGAGCGGGCAGGACTCGCGCGGGTAGAACGAGGACGGGAAGTGCCGGGTGTGGAAGGCCGGCGCCTCGATCGCCTCCTGCAGGTTCAGGCCGAACTGCGCGTGGTTGAGGAAGAACCCCAGCGTCCACTGATCCTGCTGGTCACCACCGGGGGTGCCGAACGCCAGGTACGGCTCGCCGTCGCGCAGCGCCAGGCCAGGGCTCAGCGTCGTGCGCGGCCGCTTGCCCGGGGCCAGTGTGGCGGGCAGCCCGGGGGTGAGCGTGAACATCTGCGCCCTGGTGCCCAGGCAGAAGCCGAGCCCGGGAATGACCGGCGAGCCCTGCAGCCAGCCGCCGCTCGGCGTGGCCGACACCAGATTGCCGAACCGGTCCGCCACGTCCAGGTGGCAGGTGTCGCCGGCCCGCGCCGGCCTCCCGGCGGCCCGGCTCAGCGGCTCCCCGGTGCCCGGGTCGAGCAGCGGCTCGCTGGCGCCCGCGCCGGGCACGGCGCCTGCGCTGGGCACGGCGGCCGGGCTGGTGACGAACGCGGGCAGCCGCGGGGCCAGCCCGTCGGGAGCGCCGGGACGCAGGTCCGGCGACGCGGTGTCCGCGACGAGCCGGCGGCGCTCCGCCGCGTACTCAGGCGACAGCAGGCCGCCGAGCGGCACGTCGGTGAACCTGGGGTCCCCGTACCAGGCCTCGCGGTCGGCGAAGGCGAGCTTCGCGCACTCCACCACGGTGTGGATGAGCTCGGCGCTGCCGGGCCCCATCCCCGCCAGGTCGAAGCCGGACAGCAGCGCCAGCTGCTGCAGGAACACCGGCCCCTGGCCCCAGGGCGGGGTCTTGCACACCGTCAGGCCCTGGTAGTCCAGGGTGACCGGCTGCTCGGTGGCCGGCTGCCAGCCGGCCAGGTCGTCGTAGCCGAGCAGGGCGCGGTGACGCTCGCCGGTGACGTCGAGCACCTCCGCCCCGGCCAGGTAGGCGGCGATCGCCTCGGCGACGAACCCCTGGTAGAACGCCCGCCGCGCGACCTCGATCTGCTCGTCCCTGTCCGGGCCCGCGGCCTCCGCCTCCGCGAGGATCCGCTGGTAGGTCGCGGCCAAAACCGGATTGGCGAACCTGGTGCCAGGGACGGGCACGCCGGGCACGCCGAACGCGCCGCCGCCGGTCAGGTAGATCTCGGCCGAGGACGGCCAGTGCTCGCGGAACAGGTCCGCCACGCTCGCGATGCCCGCGCTGATCACCGGCAGCATCGGGTACCCGCCGGCCGCGTACCCGATCGCGTGCTCCAGCACGGCACGCAGGGGCAGCCGGCCGCGGTCGCGCAGCAGCAGCATCCACGTCCCGAAGGCGGCGGGCACACAGGCAGGCAGCAGGCCGGTGCCCGGCACGAGCTGCAGGCCGAGCTCGCCGAACGCCGCGAGCGTGGCGGCCGCCGGCGCCGGTCCCTGCCCGTCCAGGACGAACGCCTCCCGCCGCGCCGCGTCGAACCCGATGACGGGGACCTCGCCGCCGGGGCCGTTCAGGTGCGGCTCGACCACCTGCAGCACCAGGCCGGCCGCCACCGCCGCGTCGAACGCGTTGCCGCCCTGCTCGAGCACCGACATGCCGGCCGCCGACGCCAGCCAGTGCGTCGAGGCCACCATCCCGAACGTCCCGATGAGCTCGGGTCGCGTGGTGAACGAGGAGGTCATCGGCGCCGCCCGTGTTTCCGTGTCAGCCGAGTCGGCCGTGTCAGCCGTGCGCCGGGATGAGGACGCCGGCACGCAACGACGTTAACGTGCCCGGCCGGCCCGTCGCCGTCCCCCGTCGCCATCCCCTGTCGCCACCGGGCGGTAACGTCTGACCGCATGGGAGAACTCACCCCGAGGCTGCGCGCCGTGTGCGACCTGCACGTCGCCGACGTCCGCGAGGCCAGCGGCCGGCACGAGTACGACGGCACGATCCAGGATCTGTCACCCGACGGCGTCCGCTCCGGGCTCGCCCGGCTGGAACGAGCGCGGGCCGACGACGGCGTGCTCGGCGACCCGCACGACGAGGCCCACCTGACCGCGTTCGAGGACCTCAGCCGGGTCGCGTTCGGCGAGCTCGAGCTGCACCGGCGCAACCCGCTGCTCCATCTCAGCGCGCTGGACCTGGCCTGCTACGACAAGGACTACGCGCCGCCGCCGCGGCGGGCGGCCGCCCGGCTGGCGCACCTGGCCGAGTGGCCGCGCGCCGTGGACAACGCCATCGCCGCGCTGGACCAGGTCAGCGGCCCGGTGGCCGCGGCGCTCGGCGCGGCCGTCCGCGGGCTCGCCGCGGGCATACCCGACGATGCCGATGAGCAGGTCTCCGCCGCCGCGCGGGCCGCGCACGGGCGGCTCGTCGCCCATCTGGAGCGCGCGGCCGCGCTGGCCGGGCCCGACACCGCGCTGGGCGCGGCCGGCCTGGCCGCGCTCATGGGCAGCGCCGAGGGCCTGCGGGTCGACGTGGGCCGTCTGGCCGAGCAGGCCGACGCCGAGCGAGATCGGCTGCTCGAGCGGCTCGCCGAGAGCTGCGCGCGGATCGACCCAGGCCGGCCGCCGCTCGAGGTCGCCCGCGAGCTTGTCCGTGACCACCCAGATGCCGCCGGGGTGATCGACGCGGCCCGGTACTGGACGGAGCGGGCGATCGGTTTCGTCCG
>Ga0070698_100004119_pt1 | contig 15982 bp, 13 predicted proteins | sample KBSK1502metaG_FD_65477 | JGI IMG/M metagenome (GOLD analysis project Ga0070698, IMG submission 65477) | Corn, switchgrass and miscanthus rhizosphere microbial communities from Kellogg Biological Station, Michigan, USA - KBS K1-50-2 metaG | ecosystem: Host-associated > Plants > Roots >...
AACATCGTCAACGGCGCGAAGGGCACCGTCGAGGCGCTGATCGATCACCCGGAGGTGCAGGCGATCGGCTTCGTCGGCTCCACCCCGGCCGCCAAGGCGGTCTACGCCCGCGCCTCCGCGAGCGGCAAGCGCGCCCTCTGCCTCGGCGGCGCCAAGAACCACCTCATCGTGGTGCCGGACGCCGACCCCGAGGTGACCGTGCCGGGAGTGGTCGACTCCTTCACCGGCTGTGCCGGCCAGCGCTGCATGGCGGCCAGCCTGCTGGTCGCGGTCGGCGACACCGACAAGCTCATCGACCGGATCGTCGAACGCGCCAGCCAGATCCGCCCTGGCCAGGACATGGGCGCGCTCATCGATCGCGCGGCGGTCGACCGCATTCGCGGCGCGATCGGCAAGGCCGGCGATGACGGCGCCGTGGTCAGGGTCGACGGCAGGAAGAAGCCGGCCCCGGCTGGCTACGAGGACGGCAACTGGGTGGCTCCCTCGATCATCGACCGCGCCGACCCGGCCTGGGAGTGCGCCACCCGCGAGCTGTTCGGCCCGGTCCTCACCATCGTGCGCGTGAAGACGCTCGACGAGGCGCTGGCCCTGTCGGATCAGAACCCGTACGGCAACGCCACCTCGGTGTTCACCACCAACGGGGCGGTCGCCCGCTACGTCGCCGAGCGCGCGCAGAGCGGCATGGTCGGGGTCAACATCGGGGTGCCGGTGCCGCGCGAGCCGTTCTCGTTCGGCGGCACCAAGGCCTCGCGATACGGCTCCGGCGACATCACCGGCCGCGGCGCCGTCGACCTCTGGACCCACCTCAAGAAGATCACCAGCAAGTGGGCGGTCCAGCCGGACGCGACCTGGATGTCCTGAGCGGCGTCATGCGGAAGGTCCACGTCATCGAGCATCCGCTGGTCCAGCACAAGCTGACCGTGATGCGCAAGAAGGAGACCTCGACCACCAAGTTCCGCGCGCTGCTCTCCGAGATCAGCATGCTGCTCGCCTACGAGGTGACGCGCGACATGCCGGTGGTGATGGAGGACATCGAGACGCCGCTCATGGCGATGAAGGCGCCGGTCCTCGAGGGCAAGAAGATCGTGCTGGTCTCCATCCTGCGCGCCGGCACCGGCCTGCTCGACGGCATGCTGCGCATCCTGCCCTCCGCGCGGGTCGGCCACGTCGGGCTGTTCCGCGATCACGAGACCCTGCAGGCGGTCGAGTACTACTTCCGCATGCCGGAGGCGATGACCGACCGCGACGCCATCGTGCTCGACCCGATGCTGGCGACCGGCAACTCGGCGGTGGCGGCGGTGGACAGGGTGAAGGCGGTCAAGCCGCGGTCGACCAAGTTCGTCTGCCTGCTGGCCGCCCCGGAGGGGATCGCCACCTTCCACGAGCGCCACCCGGACGTGCCGATCTACACGGCGGCCATCGACCAGCGCCTCAACGACAAGGGCTACATCCTGCCCGGGCTCGGCGACGCCGGCGATCGCCTCTTCGGCACGAAATAGCTATCCCACCGGGGGCTCGGGCAGTGGCGGCGGCTTGACCTTCTTCGGCGGGCGGCCGGCCAGGTAGGAGCGGCCCGGATCGATGAGGAAGCGGCCACGCACCGCCTGGCGACCGAGCAGCATGCGGAAGCCCATCTCGTCGCGGCTGGCCAGCGTGAGCTCGATGGGCCAGCTCTCGCCGAGCAGCTCGACCCGGGTCAGGATGACAGGCCGGAGCGCGTTGACGCCGTTCGAGCTGCGCACCACGCGCTCGTCGAGCATCTCGGCCTCGGCGACGATGACCCGCTTGCTCGAGCGCTGCAGGGTGTGGATGGTGAACCTGACCATGTCGTTGCCGCGCCGGCGGAAGCGCTCGAGGTCGAAGGCGTGCAGCGCCGACGAGCGGGCGCCGGTGTCGATCTTGGCCTTGATGCGGGTGACCCCGAGATCCGGCAGCGCCACCCACTCGCGCCAGCCGATGCGCGCCCGCGACGCCATCACACACCCGTAGCACGGCGCTGCGACAGCGGCGCGTTTTCAGCGGTGCAGCCGCGCGCGCCGCACGCCCGAGCGATAGGCCTCGACCTCGCTCGGGCTGGCCGCCTCGGCCTGGCTGGCCAGCTGGGCAGCCTCGATGAAGCGGCCGTCGCGCACAAGCAGATCGGCCAGCCTGAGCTTGGCCCCGATGTGCTCCGGGTCGAGCTCGAGCGCGATGCGCAGGCAGTCCTCCGCGCGCACGCGGTCGCCGGTGGCGAGCCAGCCGCCCGCCAGATCGACCCAGGCGACCGGATCGCCCGGCGCGCGCGCCACCGCGTCGCTCAGGATGTCGTGCGCCTGGTCCAGGTCGCCGTCCTCGATGTAGAGCTCGGCCCTGAGCGCGACCAGCTCGGCGCTCTCGGTCTCGCGCGGCGAGCCATCGAGGACCGCCAGCGCACCGCGCGGGTCGCCGCGCTCGTGGAGAAGCCGCGCCAGGTTGAAGCGCGCGGTGGCGCTGTCCGCATCGATCGACAGCGCCTGCTCGTAGGCGCTGCGGGCGCGGTCGGTCCGCCCGATGGTCTCGAAGGCGGCGCCGAGGTTGCAGATGGGCGCGCTCCAGTCCTCGTCGAGCGCGGCAGCCCGCCGGAAGGCGAACAGCGCCGCCTCCAGCTCGCCGGCCTCGGCCCGCGCCAGCCCCTCCTGGTTGTGCACCCGGGCCAGGAGCGCGCGGGCGGCGTCGCGAGCGCCGTCCGGCGAGGCCTCGAGCGCCTGCTCGGCCAGCTCGCGGGCATCGTCGGCGCGCCCCTCCTCGAGCAGGATCTCGGCGGCCACTACCGCCAGCGGCGCGGCGCGCCCGTGGCGGGCGAACGCCTCGTCGAGCACCGCGTGGGCGGCGGCGAACTCGCGTCGGTCGACCCCGAGGCAGCGGGCCAGGAAGGCCGCCGCCGACACCAGCGAGGGGTCGAGCTGCCACGCCTGGCGCAGCAGCACCTCGGCCTGGTCGAAGTCCCCGCGGCGCAGCCGTTCGCGCCCCAGCGCGAAGCAGACCTCCGCCCGGTCAGGCGCCATGCGGTGGGCGCGGGCAAAGTGGGCCTCGGCGTCCGCAAACTCGCCATCCCGCAGGCGTTCCAGGCCGCGCCGGAGCTCGCCCCGCCAGGGCTCGACGACGCCATCCGATCGGGTTTGCACGGTCGTGGTCAGCTCGCCAGAACAGGGGTCGCGCGAACGCGAACTGGCAACGTAGCACCGGCCGCGCCGAGCTGTCCATGACGGATCCCACGAGGCGCGATACAATGTTTTGCGAGGGTGACGGAGGCTGCGATTCGATCTCGTCCGGCCATCTGCCTCCTCGTCCTACTCGGGATCGCATTGGCGCCTGCCGCCGCCGAGGCGCAGATCACCGTGTCGCCGGATCCGCTCGCCTTCGGGCGGGTCCGGGTCGGCAATCAGCCGGAGCGGGACGTCACCCTGAGCAATGCCGGAGTGGTCGATGTCACGGTGGATTCCTGCTCCATCGTCGCACCGGCCGGCGACTTCAGCGTCACCAGCTGTCCGGCCAGCGTGCCGGCCGGAGGCACCGCAACGGCGACCGTGCAGTTCGCGCCGCAGGCGCGGGGCTCGGACAGCGTCACGCTCCGGATCGCCTGGGCGGGCGGGACGCTGTCGGTGACCTCCACCGTCACCGGCCGCGGGATCGCACCGGACATGGTGGTGAGCGTGCTGCCGGATCCGGGCGGCACCCCGATCGACTTCGGCGAGGCGGTGGCCGGCACCGCCTCGGCCACCACGTACACCTTCCGGGTTGCCAACACCGGCGACGCCGCGCTGAACGCGAGCTTCTCCGACGCCGGCAGCGATCGCGCCGACTGGAGCTGGGCGCCGTCGGCCGCCAGCTTCTCGATCGCGATGGGGGAGGTGCGCGACATCGACGCCACCTTCACGCCGTCGGCTGCCGGCACCCGCAACGCCATCGTCACCTTCCTCGACGACGACGGCCTGTCGACCGACCCGGTTGCGTCGTTCGATCTCACGGGGACCGGGCACGCGCCCGCGCTCGAGGTCGACGTGAGTGCGCTCGACTTCGGCAGTCAGGCGGTCGGCACCCAGTCCGGCCCGCAGACCGCGACCATCAGCAACGGCGGCGACGTCGATCTCACCATCACGTCGGTGTCGGTGACCGGCGCGAACGCGGACCAGTGGGCAGCGAGCGGCTTCAGCGGGGCGACCGTGCTCGGCCCGGGCGAGTCGCTGCCCATCGCGGTCCGCTTCGCGCCCACCGCGACCGGCCCGCGGAACGCGACCCTCGCGATCGCCAGCGACAGCCCGGTGGCGCCGGACAGCGCGCAGGTGGCGCTGGGCGGCAGCGGCTCCGGCTCCTCCGGTCTCACGCTGTCGCCGCTGGCGCTCACCTTCGGATCGATCGACGTCCAGACCGGCGGGCGACCGGTCCGCACCCTCACCATCGGCAACACCGGCAACCTGCCGCTCGCGATCAGCGAGCTCTCGCTCAGCAACCTCGACGGCAGCCCCTACCAGGGAACCGTCTACGCGCTGTCGGCGACCGCACCCTTCACCATCGATCCGGACGCCCAGGTCGAGGTGGATGTCACCTACCAGCCGGAGGTCGAGAGCGTCGGCGACTACGCAGTCCTGGTGATCGAGTCGGACGACCCGGACGCGTCGCACGTCGAGGTCACGCTGTCCGGCCGCGGGCTCGATCGCCACATCGCGGTGTCCGACCCGGAAATGGTCTTTCCCGACACCTACCGCAACCCGGCGGAGCCGGCCGTCCTGCCGCTCGAGATCATGAACACCGGCGAGAGCCCGCTCGCCATCGACGCGGTCATGCTCGAGAGCGACGACTTCACGCTGGCCGGCGAGCTGCCGGACGAGATCCCGCCGCTCGCTTCGGCCACGGTCGAGGTCCGCTTCAGGCCGACCGCCGCCGGCCGGCTCACCGGCACCCTGCTCCTGGTCAACGACGACGATCAGCGCCCGATGCTGCGGGTCGACCTGGCCGGCGACGGCATCCTGCCGCCCATCACCGCCTCGCGAGAGGCGATCGACTTCGGCACCGCCACCTCCGACCTCGAGGTGGACACGCCGGGCGAGCGGATCATCACGCTGGTCAACACCAGCGAGGTCGACACCTTCACGGTCAAGGGCGCCCAGGTGAGCGACCCGGACGGCCAGGTGCTCGACGGATTCGACATCTACGGGCTCCTCCGCCCGGTGGTGCTGGAGCCGGGCGCCAGCATGCAGCTGGAAGTCGTGTTTCACCCGCCCCGCGGCGGCGACTTCGGCGGTACTCTCGAGATCCTGGTCGATGAGGATCCGCTGGGGGTTCCGCTGGTGACGATCGAGGCCGTGGCAGTGGACGGCTCGCTGCGCGGCAGCGGCTGCCGCGCCGGCGGCCGCACGACCCTGGGCGGCGCGCTGCTGGTTCTGCTCGCGGCTCTTGCGCTGCGCCGGCGCGGCGCCGCGTTCGCCCTCCTGGCGGTCACCCTCGCCGCGCGCACCGCCGGCGCCCAGGTCGAGCCGGAGCGGCAGACCCGCAACCTCGACCTCGCCACCTTCCGGCCGGTCCACACCATCGAGTCGTCGATGCTCACCGTCGAGTCGACGGCGGTCGGCCAGCCGGGCGCCTACTCGTTCGACGCCTGGGTCGATTACGCGCACAACCCGCTGGTGGTCGAGACCGCCGGCGGCGAGATGGTGGACCACCCGATCGCCAACCGCGCCACCCTCGAGCTGGCGGCCGCCTACGCGTTCGGCGGCCGCTTCGAGGTGTCGGGCGCGCTGCCGATCCTCAGCCAGGCGGGCGACGCCCCGCAGTTCAGCGGCATCGCCGCCGCCGACGGCAGCGCGCTCGGCGACCTGCGCCTGCGCGGCAAGGCGTTCCTGTTCGCCAGCCGCCCGCTCGCGTTCGGCAGCTCCGCCGAGGTGACGCTGCCGACCGGCAGCGACGCCCAGTTCGCCGGCGCCCAGGGCCCGAGCGCCGCGCTGCGCCTGCTGGCCGACTACTCGACCGGCGCGATCGACGCGGCGGTCAACGCCGGCGCGCTCATGCGGCAGAAGGCGCAGCTGGCCGACGTCGAGCAGGGGCACCAGTTCCTCTACGGCCTGGCCGGCGCCTATCGCTTCAACCCGCAGATCGCGGCCATCGGCGAGCTCTACGGCGCGATCGACATCGGCGGCGGACCGGCCGGCGGCAAGCCGCTCGAGGCGGTGGTCGGCGGCCGCTATCGCGTCACCCGCGCCTGGTCGGTGATCGGCGGCGCCGGCCGCGGCCTCTTGCCCGGCATCGGCTCGCCCGACGTCAGATTGTTCGCCGCCGTCACCTTTGCGCCGCGCGCCCAGCCGCCCGCCGCCACCGCCGAGGAGCGCCTCGCCCGGGTCGAGGGCGGCGAACAGCCCGAGCACCACGAAGAGCCGGACGCCGATCGCGACGGCGTCGCCGACCGCTTCGATCGCTGCGCCGATCGCCCGGAGGACAAGGATGGGTTCGAGGACGCCGACGGCTGCCCGGACGCCGACAACGACCGCGACAACATCCTCGACGGCAAGGACAAGTGCGCCGGCGAGCCGGAGGATGCCGACGGCTTCGCCGACGACGACGGCTGCCCCGACCCGGACAACGATCACGACGGCGTGTTCGACGCCCAGGATCAGTGCCCGGTCAAGCCCGAGATCATCAACGGCAACGCCGACGACGACGGTTGCCCGGACAAGGGCGAGCCGCTGGTCTTCGTCACCAAGGACCGCATCGAGCTCTTCGAGCCGATCAAGTTCAAGGGGGACACGGCGGAGCTGGCCCGCAGCAGCATCAAGCTGCTCGGCCAGGTCGGCGCCACCCTGCGGGCCAACCCGGACATCGTGAAGCTGCACATCCGCGCCCACGTCGACAAGCGCGGCAAGGACGACGACCAGCTGTCGGTCAAGCGGGCCGAGACCGTGCGCAAGTGGCTGGTCGAGTGGGGCATCGACTCCGACCGCCTCGAGGGGGTCGGCTTCGGCTCGCGCTTCCCGCTCGGCAAGGGACGCGCGCTGAACGACCGCATCGAGCTCGAGATCAAGCAGCGGCAGGATCAGGACGCCCGCTAACGGCGCCTGAGCGCGCGATCGATCTCGCGCTTGGCTTCGGCCTCCTTCACCGTCTCGCGCTTCTCGAACTGCCTCTTGCCGCGGCCGACTCCGACCTCGACCTTGATGCGTCCGTTCTTGAGGTAGATCGACAGCGGCACCGCGCTGTAGCCCTTCTGGGTCAGGCGGGTGTCGAGCTTGCCTATTTCGCGCCGGTGGAGGAGCAGCTTGCGTTCACGCGTGGGCTCGTGGTTCTGCTGGTGCGCCCACGGGTACTCGTTGATCTGCACGCCGACCAGCCAGGCCTCGCGCCCGCGCACCGTCACGTAGCCCTCGCCGAGCGAGGCGCGCTGATCCCGTAGCGACTTCACCTCCGAGCCGGTGAGCGCGATGCCGGCCTCGAGGCGGTCCTCGATCGCGTAGTCGTGGAGCGCCTTGCGGTTCCTGATGAGGACCTTGATCGCGTCCGCGGCCGTCTTCGCGGTACCTGTCTTCACGCGCGCCACCGCGCCATCTTAGCGAGCGGCGAGGGCGCGCGGTGGAACTGTCGGGCCGGGATGTACTAGAGTTCCGGCGTGCGGCGGGGATTGGCGCTCCTTCTGGCCCTCGCGGCCTGCGGCGACGATCTCGGCGCGTCCGCCAGCGGGCCCTTCGCGCCGCAGCCGGACGAGTCGGAGGGGCTGGTCAACCTGTCGACCGACCTCGATCGCCTCCTCGAGAGCGGCGAGCTCGACGGCGCCTGCGCGCGCTACTGGTCGGGACAGGCGGAGGGCCGCCGCGCCCGCCTCCTGTGCGGCAAGGAGATGTTCTTCTACGAGAGCTTCGACACCGCCGGCGCGCCAGCTCCGCTCATCGATCATCTGGTGGCGAGCTACCCGGACGAGGTCGGGGCCGGCTTCGAGCGCTACGGCATGGTGCGCGATCCCGGCTCGCCGGTCGGGCTGCCGCTCGGGCTCGCGCCCACCGTGCCGCTCGGCAGCGAGGGGCAGGTCCCGGCCTATGCCTTCACCTGCGCCTCGTGTCACTTCGCACGCCTGCCGGACGGCCGCTACGCGGTCGGCGCGCCCAACCACGCCTACGACTACGGCCGCCAGATACTGGCGCTGGGCGTGTATCCGACCATCGCCGTCGGGCTGAGCAGCCCGGACGATCACGCGCCGGAGGTGGTGGCCGCCGTGCAGCCGCTCCTCGATCGCTACGCCGCCGACGAGGAGGTGCGCGCTGCGCTGCTGGAGGCGCTGCAAGCGCTTGCCGCGCTCGGCTCGGCACCGGCCCTGCCCAGCGAGGTCGAGGGCTACTACGCCAGCTGGGCGACCGGCACGCAGGACTTTCTCATCGCGCCGCTGCCGATCGACGACGGCGTTCACACCATCTCGAAGATCATCGACCTCTGGGGCATCCCGGATCGCGACGAGGAGACAGCCGCCGGGATGCCGCACGCCATGCTGGCGTGGACCGGAGGCGCGCGAAGTCTGCCCGATTTCCTCGCCGGCTTCGCCATCGTCGGCGGCCAGGAGCCGTGGAGCGCGGACCAGCTGGCGCCGCTCGCCGACTACATCTGGACCCTGCGCGCGCCCGACAACCCGGATCCACCCGATCCGCAGCTGGTCGCCGAGGGGGAGCGACTGTTCGCCGACGACGGCTGCGCCGCCTGTCACGGCGGGCCGCGCGGCAGCGGGACGCGGCTCTACGACTACCAGGAGATCGGCACCGACGCCGCCATGGCGCGCTGGATGGATCCGGACGGCGACGGCGAGGCCTGCTGCGACGTCGAGCTCCTGGCGCCGCTGACCCACCAGCTGAAGTCGCCGCGGCTCACCGGCATGTGGGCCAAGGGCCGTTTCCTCCACAACGGGTCGCTGGCCTCGCTCGAGCAGCTCTTCTGCAGCGACGGGCCGCGCGCCGCGAGCGGGCCGGAGCCGTACGGCGACGGCGGACACACGATGACCTGCGAGCTGCCCGAGGGCGACAAGCCGGCGCTCATCGCGTACTTGCTGGCCCACTGAAATCGTTTCGCCGCCCCGCGCGTTGCCACGGGGATGAAGGTCCAGGCGCTGCTCCTCCTCCTCGTGGCCGGCTGTGCCGCGCGCCCGGCGCCGGCCCGGCCGGCGGCACCCCATCGCGCGCCGGCAGCTGCGGCGCCGAAACCGGTTGCCGCGCCAGAGCCGGTGGCGGTGGTTGCGCCCGCGCCGGAAGCGCCGCCGCCGCCGTCGGGCGACGCGGAGTTCGTGCCGACCGCCGCGGATCAGGTGTTCGCGCAGCGCGTGATCGCCTTCGTCGACGAGATGGCGGCGGTGATGGACCGCCACAAGGACGACTGTGGCCGCATGGTCGACGATCTCGAGCTCCTCGTGCAGCGCAACCAGGACCTCCTGCTCATCGGCAAGCAGATGAAGGACAATCCGCCGCGCCTCCGCTGGCTGGAAAAGCAGGTGGAGAGCCGACTGCAGGCCGCGATGCCGCGCTTCATGGCCGGGTTTCAGACCTGTCAGAACGACGCCCGCATGATGGCGCTGTTCCGCAAGCTCGGTTCGTGAAGCGCCGCCCGCAGGTGTGCGGATGTGCTACGGAACGTGGTCCGGGCGGCCGGCTGTCCGGCGATCACCCGTGTGCTAAAGTTCGTCTCTGGGGGACCGCCGGTCTCTGCCATGGGGAAGCCACCGCCTTCGCATCGAAATCTGGTGCCGCGCCGGCCGAGCGCCGACTTCGAGCACGAGGAGGCGACCACACTCGATCCCTTCGTGATCCACGACGACGAGCTGGTCGTGGTGCCGAAGGCGGGCTCGACGGAGGCGATCCGCGAGGACCTGCGCGCCGATCCGGACGTGCAGGACGCCCTCCGCTGGCTTGATCCGCCGTCCAACGCCGGACCGCCGCTCGCCGCGATGCCGCCGGTGGTGCCGGATGGAACCGGCCACATTCCGCCCGAACGACACCCGAGCCAGCCGGCGTACGGGCAGGTCTACACGCCGCTGCCGCAGCCGTACCCGGGGGCGGGGCCGTACCCGACACCGGTCCCGACCTATGTGCCGAACTCCGGCGCCTATTACCTCGCCACGCCGATGCCCGGGCCCGCGCCGATGCCGCCTGCGCCACCCGCGCGCTCGCCCATCCTGTGGATCCTCCTGACCGCGGTGGTGACGGGCGGCGGCATCGCCCTCGGCTGGTGGATGTTCTCGATCCGACAGCAGCACAACGTTGCACCGGCGCCGGCCGCCCGCGCCCCCGTGGCGCCCGCACCGCAGCCTACGCACCCGCTAGAGACTCCTGCTCCGCCTGCTCCGCCGCCGCCGCCGAAGGCCGAGCCGGTGATCGCCGAGGTGGCGACGCTGACGCGCGGCGAGGCGACCGCCGTGATGGCTCCGATGAGCGGTCAGGTCAGCAAGGTCTTCCTGGCCGCACCCGGCAAGGTGGCCGCCGGCGACAAGCTGATCGAGCTAAAGACGACCAGCGGAGGCGGGGCGAAGGCGAAGAAGCTGGCGGCGCGGGTCGCCGAGCTGGAGAAACTGGCCAAGGACGATCCGGTCTACGAGGAATTCCTCGCCCAGGCGCGCAAGGAGCAGAAGGCGGCGCGCGGCAAGGTCCAGACCTCGATCGTGAAGGCCAGCGCTGCCGGGCTCGCCAGCGTCGAGGTCAAGCAGGGCGACGAGGTGACGACTGGCGACCCGGTCGCGCACGTCTCGAAGGGTGGCGACTGGATCCTCACGGCCACCGCGAAGCGCGAGGTGCAGCGATCGTGGCCGTGCAGCGTGGCGCTGGCCGACGACCAGAAGGCCGCCTGCACGATCGAGAAGGTGATCGCGACCCCGTCGGGCAGCGACATCACCGCGCGGGTGGTCGCCGCCGATGCGCCGTGGCTCGATGGAGCCGCGAACAAGCCGACGCTCACGCTGTCCCCTCCGTGATCCGTGCGCCCGCGGACGACCATCGCGACCGTCGTGGCCGTCACCTCCTGGGTGCTGCCCAGCATCGCGCTGGCCGAGGGCGGCCTGCTGGCGGTCAGGAAGCTGGTCCCGGCCGCGGCGCTGATCGCCACCAACGACGTCATCGGCAATTACTTGCAGACGCTCGGCTCGATCTACGCCGTCCTGCTGGCGTTCGTGGTGTTCGTGGTGTGGACCCAGTTCAACGAGGCGCGCAGCCGGGTCGAGGTCGAGGCCAACGAGCTGGTCGATCTCTACCGGACCAGCACCGGTTTGCCGGACCCGACCCGCAGCGAGGTGCAGGGCCGCATCCGCGAGTACGTCGAGCAGGTGGCCGGTCCCGAGTGGCACGCGATGGCCTGCGGTGACCGGCACAGCTTCGAGAAGGGCGATCAGCTGCTCGACTCCATGTGGCACGCGCTGAACCGCTGCGAGGCGGAGACCAACTGCCACGCGGCGCTGTTCTCGGAGGCGCTGCAGCGCTTCAACGGCGTGAGCGACGCCCGCACCAACCGCATCACCTCGAGCCAGCTCAAGATCCCGCTCGCGCTCCGCATCCTGCTGTACATGGGCGCGATCATCACGATCGGCTCGATGTACCTGTTCGCGGTCGACAGCCTGTGGATCCACCTCATCATCACCGGCGCGATGGCCGGCGCGCTGTCGCACATCCTCTATGTGGTGCAAGACCTCGACGACTGCTTTGCGGGCGCCTTCCAGGTTCCGCGCCAGTCGTTCGAGCGGGTGCAGCGCTACGTGGAGCGCGGCGGGGCCTGAGAAGTCAGATGGCGACCAGGCGCGAGCGCGACGGGGCGGCCGCCGCGGCCATCGCCTCGGCCCACATGCGCTCGAAGTGGCCGATGCGCGCCTCGAGCTGCGAGGCGTGCACGCCGGCCGGCAGTCCGACCGCCTGCAGGCCACGCCAGGTGCGCTCGACGACCGCGATGTCCTGATCGGTGGTGCGCTGGAAGGCCTGCTTGCGGAAGTCACGCAGGACCGCCATCTCCGGGGCGTCGTACGACCGAACGAACAGGCGCAGGCGATCGTGGCCGACCGGGTCGACCCGGATGTAGGTGAGGTCGGCCGGCGACAGCACCGGGATGAGGTTGGGGAACACGCAGCCGAACCGGATCTTGGTCTCGGCCGGGTCCTTGTCGGGTGGAACGTAGGCCGGATTGACGCGGGCCCAGGTGAAGGCGCTGTGTGGCTCGAGGGTGGTCTCGCCCGACTCGGCAACCAGGAGATCGGTCAGGATGTCGTGGACGAACGGCACGTGGTAGCCGTCGTTTGCGTTCTCGACGAACAGCTTCCAGTTGGCCTCGAGCTGGTACTCGAGCTCGAAGCCAAGCTCCCAGCCGGCGGCGCCGGCCGACTCGAGCGCGCCAGGCAGTGCGCCGACCCACTCCTCGAGCGGCGGCGCGGCCGGATCGAGGCAGGCAAACACCAGCGGCCCGACCGTGCCCACCCGGATCGGCACCAGGCCCATCGACGAGACGTCGCAGGTGAACTCGTCCCGATAGGGAACGCCGATGAGCGATCCGTCGGTGCCGTAGCTCCAGGCGTGATACGGGCAGCGGATCTGCCGCTCGCAGGTGCCCTTGCCCTCGAGCAGCTGGGCGCCGCGGTGGCGACAGGCGTTGAGGAAGCCACGCAGGGTGCCGTCCCTGCGATCGCGCACCAGCAAGACCGGCGTGCGTCCGATCGAGGATGCCAGGTAGCTGCCCGCATCCGGCAGGTCGACGAGGTCGGCGACGTGCAGCCAGCTCTTCGCGAAGATCGCGCGCTCCTCGAGCTCGAACAGGGCGCGCGAGGTGAAGGCGGCCGGTGGCAGGTTGCGACCCGGCTCGGGCGCAGCGAGGGAGACGCCATCAATCTCGGGTGTGGGACGTTGCATGGGATGACTCCTGTGGACGGCCGGACATGGGGGGCAGCTCGCGGATGCGAGCCTCGACGTCGGCGGCGAACTGGCCGCGCGCGACGCCGGCGAGCAGGTGGCAGCAGCCGGACAGCGCGGCGGCGCGGAAGCTGGCCAGGTCGAGCTCGCCCATGCCCCAGGCGAGGAACGAGGCCATGTAGAGGGCGAACATGTGGCGCGCGACCACCGCCGGCTCGGCCCAGTCAGCGAGCTGACCGGCTGCCTTGGCGGCCGACAGGTTGCTGGCCATGATCGCCATGTAGCCTTCCTCGACCCGGCGGCGCATCGCGTCGGTCTCCGGCGAGGTCATGAACATCCGCATGACGGCGCGATAGAACTCGGGCGCCTGCTCGATGAGGCTCATGCCGGCCTCGAAGCCGGCCATGCCGCGCGCGAAGAAGCTGTCGCCGCCGGTCGGCAAGCGCGATGCGATGTGGCGCGCCGACGCTTCGAGCTCGGCGACCAGGATGGCGTCCTTGCTGCCGAACAGGTTGTAGAGCGTCGGCACCGCCACCCGCGCGGCGCGTGCCAGCTCGCGCATGGTGAGGCCGTCGTAGCCGCGCTCGGCGACCAGGGCGCGGGCCACGCGTGCGATCCGCTCGCGACGTTCGGCCTTGTGCTCTTCGAGAAGACCCATTTGAAACGTGTTTAAAATCTAGTACGCGTTTCAAACAAACGCAAGAGTGAACACCGAAGTGGGCTCTGAGGCGCGGAGTCCCAGTAGAAAATTGGTCAAACCAGTTAAATCGTGTGGTCAGACCGGTGGCGTGAGGCTTGCTCGGGTTCGCCGCCGTGCGCCCGCTCCTGCTCGCCGCTCTGTTGGCCGCCGGCTGCACCGCGCCCGCCACCGGGTCCTCGGGGGAGGACCCACCTGGCGACAGCACCGCGGTGCCGGACGGGGGGCCCGCCGATGCGGGCGGCGAGCCGGAGCCGGGCGACGCGTTCCTCGACGGCTTCTTCCCGATCGCTGCCGATTATCAACCGCACGGCGACTTCGACAAGTGGAAGCGCCGCGGGGTCAACACGGTGGTGCGGGTGCCGGGCGCGGACTCGATCGGAGACTGGACGCGCAAGGCGAACGAGCTCGGCCTCGAGATGATCCGCGAGCCGCGCTCCGAACCCAAGGAGGATCGCGACGAGGCGAACCTCCTCGCCTGGCACTGGCGCGACGAGCCGGAGCTGCACGGCGTGCCGGCGTCCGAGCTGGCCGACTTCCGCCGCCGCATGCACGACGTCGATCCGGACCGTCCCATCATCGTCAACTTCTGGGGCGGCGGCATGCTGCAGGCCGACGGCGACGGTTGCTACGCCGGCCACTGCTACCCGGACTACGTCGAGCATGCCGACTGGCTGTCGGACGACATCTACCCGTGCAACAAGTTCGCATGCGACGTCGAGCTGGTCGGCGAGATGGTGTCGCTCCTGCGCCACTGGGGTGATCACCAGCCGACCTTCGCCTACGTCGAGACCGGCGACTTCGACGGCAACGGCAGCGGGCCCTCGCCGCGTCGCTTCGCCGCCGAGGTCTGGTCGGCGGTCATCCACGGCGCGCGCGGCATCTTCTACTTCTCGGCGCGCGTGAAGGTGCCGTGCGACTCAGGTTGCCTGCTCAGCTACGACATGACGCCGGACGATGTGGCGGCCGAGATGGTGGAGGTGAACGACCGCCTCAGCCGCCTGGCGCCGATCCTCCAGCGTGGCATCAACCCGGACCAGGTCTCCATGGACGGCCCCGGCGCGTTCGAGATCGGCTGGCGGCATGATCCGGACACGCAGGCGTTCTACTTCCTGGTCCTCAACCCGGAGGACGCTCATCGCGACGGCGTCTCGCTGGCCCTGCACGGCGTCCACCCGGCCGGCGCGGTCAAGGTGGTGGACGAGGGCCGCGAGGTGTCGGTGGTCGAGGGAAACGACCTGGTCGACGACTTCGCGCCCTACGAGCTGCACATCTACAAGATCCCCGCCGCCGACTGACCTGCTGGCGAATCCCCCTGCCGTGGCCCGGCGGCGGTTCGGCTCGCAAGTGCGCGGCGCGCCTGCGCCGGGTGCGTGGCACAGAAGCTGCGTTTTGCCGGCCCAGTGGCAACTGCAGGAGACAGATCGATGAAACGGGCATTGTGGACCCTGGCACTGGTCCTTGGTCTGGCGCTTCCGTCGGGCGCGTGGGCGGGACGCACCGCGACCGCACAGCAGCAGACGTCGGGGCGCCAGAAGGCGGCGGCGAGACAGCGGGACAAGACCCCGAAGACCCGGCGAGGAGTCATCTTCCAGCGCCTGCGCAGCCGCGGCGTCGTCAAGCCGTCGAAGGCCTCGCTGTTCGAGAACAGCGGCATCGCGGGCGGGCCGACCGTCATCTTCTCGCAGCGCAACGTGACCCGCCGGGTGACCCGGAAGGGTGCGCTCCCCGGTGAGACCGAGCTGGTGAACGTCACCGGCTCCGCGACTCCGTCGAAGAAGAACAAGAGCGGCTGGACGGTGAAGACGAAGATCGAGCCGGCGCGCGCGCCCTCGCAGACGCTCCAGGAGTGACAGAGGATATTCGGCCGCAGGTTGCACACGGCGCGTCGCAGCCGGGCGCGCCGTGATGGCTGGCGTCTCGAGATCGCTGGCGCCGCCGCTGGCCAGTTGATTGCAGCCGGCGGCGGGCGGGATGAGGGGAACCGTCGCCATCGGCGCGCTCGTGGTGTGTTTCGGCTGTAATACCGTCGAACCGGAGGATCTCGACTTCGATGACCTGGCCGACGATCCGTCGGCCGAACCGGAGCCGGTCGATCAGGGAAGCTCGGAGACAGAGGTCGAGCTGTCCGCGGGCTGCACGCGGCTCCGCTTCCTCCACCTCGCCAACTGGAGCTACGTCGCCGATCTTGCGACCTGCGCCGGCGGCGTTTGCAAGAACTCCTGCTGGGGCTCGCAACGGCGGACCAGCGGATTCGCCTGCGACTACGCGGCCGGCCAGGCCGACAAGATCGCGACGCGCGACGGCGGCGCCCCCTTCGCCAGCTACAACGAGATCAAGCCGCTCAACGCGAGCGACGGCACCGCGGTGGCGAATTGCAAGGCGCAGAGCGGACACCCGCTCCGCACCTACGTGGTGTGGAACGGGGCCG
>Ga0070698_100004120_pt1 | contig 15982 bp, 16 predicted proteins | sample KBSK1502metaG_FD_65477 | JGI IMG/M metagenome (GOLD analysis project Ga0070698, IMG submission 65477) | Corn, switchgrass and miscanthus rhizosphere microbial communities from Kellogg Biological Station, Michigan, USA - KBS K1-50-2 metaG | ecosystem: Host-associated > Plants > Roots >...
CCGCCAAGCGCTAGTGTGAGCGCCATGACCAAGTGGGAGTACGCGACTTTTCCGTTGCTGGTGCACGCGACCAAGCAGATCCTGGACAACGCGGGCGACGAGGGCTGGGAGCTCGTCGCCGTGGTGCCCGGCCCGAACACCGAGCAGCTCGTCGCTTACATGAAGCGGGAAAAGCAATGAGCGAGGGGCCAGCATCGCGGCGGCTGGCCGCGCTCGGGCTGACGCTGCCGCCGGTGGCGCCGCCGGTGGCCGCATACGTGCCGGCGGTGCGCACCGGCTCCTACGTCTACGTCTCCGGTCAGCTCCCGCTGGTGGACGGCAAGCTGCAGGCCACCGGGAAGGTGGGCGCGTCGGTCAGCGTGGAGGAGGCCGCCGCGCTGGCGCGGATCTGCGCGCTGAACGGGCTCGCGGCGGCGGCTGATGCGGCCGGAGGCCTCGACGCCATCACGCGGATCGTCAAGGTCACCTGCTTCGTCGCGAGCGATCCGTCGTTCACCGGCCAGGCGCAGGTCGCCAACGGCGCCAGCGAGTTCCTGATCGAGGTGTTCGGCGAGGCCGGCAGGCACGCGCGGAGTGCGGTCGGGATGGCGGTGCTGCCGATCGACACTCCGGTCGAGGTCGAGCTGATCGCCGAAGTGGCTGCGTGAGGATACAGCTCAACTCAGCGTCGGGACTCGGCGACCGGCTGGCGCAGCGGGTCGCCGACATGGTCGCGGGGCGGACCGTCCCGGCGGCGCCAAGGAACGCGGCGACCGTGATGCTGCTGCGTCCTCGCCCGCCGGACGGTGTCGAAGTGCTGATGCTCCGCCGGACGGCGGCGATGAAGTTCGCGCCCGGCGCGTACGTCTTCCCCGGCGGGTCGGTGGACGAGGCCGACTTTTCTGCTGAGATCGGGTGGCACGGGCCGTCGCCCGCGGACTTCGGTGCGTGGCTTGGCTGTTCCGCCGAGCTCGCCCGCGCCCTGGTCTGCGCGGCGGTGCGCGAGACGTTCGAAGAGTCGGGGGTGCTGCTGGCGGGCACGCCGGACAGGCTGGCTGCCGGGCTGGCCGACCCGTCCTGGGAAGCGGACCGGATGGCCATGACCGCCGGCACGCTGACCCTTCCTGACCTGCTGGCCCGTCGTGGCCTGACGGTTCGCGCCGACCTGCTGGTCCCGTGGACGCGCTGGATCACGCCGGAGGCCGAGCCGCGGCGGTTCGACACGTGGTTCTTCGCAGCGGCGCTGCCGGCCGGCCAGGAGGCGACCGGTCACCTGGCGGAGGCCGATAAGACGGCGTGGCTGCGCCCCGCGGACGCTATCTTCGCCGCGCGGGACGGCACGATCTCGCTGCTGCCGCCCACGGCGACGACGCTGAACGAGTTCACTAAGTGCGGTGACCTCGCCGACATCCTCGGCCGGCGGCGGACCGTGGCGCCGGTCCAGCCGCGCATGGTGGTCGAGGACGGCGAGGCCTGGCTGCTGATCCCTGACGAGGTGGCATACCCGCTGTGACTGATGCTCCGACTGGCATCGACGGTTCAGGGACGGCTCGCGCGCGGTGCGTGCTCGCGCCCAACCCGTCGCCGCTGACCCTGGACGGCACGAACACCTGGGTGATCGCCGAACCAGGGTCGACCGCCGTGCTGGTGGTCGACCCTGGCCCCGCCGACGAGGGTCATCTGCGGCGGGTCCTGTCCGTGGCGTCCGGGGGAGACCGGCGGGTCGCGCAGATCGTGCTGACCCATGGGCACGCCGACCACGCGGCAGGCGCGGCACGGTTCGCGGAGCTTTCCGGCGCGCCAGTGGGCGCGCTTGACCCGGCGCTGCGGCTCGGCAGCGACGGCATTGCCGCCGGTTCGGTGATCACCGCCGCCGGCTGTGCGGTGCGCGTCGTCGCCACCCCGGGGCACTCGGCCGACTCGCTGAGCCTGCTGCTCGAGGCCGACGGCGCCCTGCTGACCGGGGACACGGTCCTCGGCCGCGGCACGACCGTCATCGCGGGCGACGGGTCGCTCGGCGACTACCTGCGGACGCTCGACGAGCTGCGGTCGCTGGCCGACGCTGCCGCGTTGCGCGTGCTGCTGCCAGGCCACGGCCCGCTGCTCGACGACCCGGCTGGTGTCCTTGACTACTACATCGCGCACCGTCGCGAGCGGCTCGACCAGGTGCGCGCGGCGCTCACCGCTGGTGCGCGCACCCCGGCGGAGATCGTCGAGATCGTGTACGCGGACACCGACCCGGCCGTCCGCGGCGCCGCGGAGTGGTCAGTCCGCGCCCAGCTGGACTACCTGAACAGGCTGTAGTCCCCTAGGCGCCGGGCTTCGGGGCGCCGCAGACCAGCACGGGGCACGGGGCGGCGTGCAGCAGGTCGGTGAGCGTTTTGCCCGGCCCCAGCCGTGTCAGCCGACGGTGTTCGTGCATGCCGACCACCAGGGCTGCCGCGTCGTGCTCGCGAGCCAGCTTGACCAGCGCGTCCGCAACCGTCGTTTCGTGGGGCACCGCCAGCGCATCGGCCTGCAGGCCGGCCTTCCTGGCGAGTTCGGCACCCTGTTCCGCAAGCTGCTGGGCTTGATCGGAGGCCGCTCTTTCCACCTCGAAGGCGTTGCCGAAGTCGAGGACGCCCCCCGGCTCCTCAAGCCCCCCCGTCTCGGGGAGGGTAGCCTCCTCGAAACTCCGTCCGGCTGCCCAGACGAACGCCACGAGCGCGGGCTTCGGCGAGAAAAGCGCGCCAGCCTCCTGCACGGCCTGCATCGAGGCGGGCGCGCCGTCAAAGCCGATGATCACGGGGCCTGTATGCACAAGCTGAAGAATAACGCTTCGCCTAGTGGGCGCGCCTGCGAAGCCGTTCGGCGTCGAGGATCAGCACGGAACGGGCGGAGATCTGCAGCCAGCCGCGGGCGGCGAAGTCCGCGAGCGCCTTGTTGACGGTCTCCCGCGACGCGCCGACGAGCTGGGCCAGTTCCTCCTGGGTGAGGTCGTGATGCACGTGCAGCCCGTCGGGCTCCTGCTGGCCGAAGCGGTCGGCGAGGTCGAGCAGGTTCTTGGCGACGCGGCCTGGCACGTCGGTGAAGACCAGGTCGGCGGTCACGTCGTTGGCCCGGCGCAGCCGCTGGGCCAGCGCGCGGAGCATGTGCATCGACACGTCGGGCCGTTCGCTCAGCCACGGGATCAGCGCCTCGTGCTTGAGCGACGCGAGCAGCGCGTCGGTCACCGCGCTGGCGGAGGAGGTCCGCGGCCGCGGGTCGAACAGCGAGAGCTCACCGAACATCTCGCCGGGCCCGATCACGCTCAGCAGGTTCTCGCGCCCGTCCGCCGCGGCGCGGGTCAGCTTCATCTTGCCGTCAATCACCACGTACAGCGCGTCCCCGTCGTCCCCCTCCATGAAGAGGTGCTCACCACGCGACAGCTTCACTTCCGCCATCTGGCGCCGCAGCGCGCGAGCGTCCTCCTCGTCGAGTGCGTCAAACAGGGGCGCCCGTCTCAGCACTCCTTCGGTGTTCTCCACCGGTCCTCCTTGTTGCGTGCCTTGCACTATTAAGTGTGGATCATGGGACGGCATGCTCCGTGCCTGGCAACCCTAGTATTCCCGCGCGCGGCGCTTAGCGCGCGGATCTGCCTGGGATTCCGTAACGTAATAACGAGATGTATCGCGTTTTTCCCGGCTGGCCGTTACGATGCTGCCATGACCGATGACCTCGAGCTGCGCGCCTCGGACGCGGACCGGGACCACGCGGCGGCCGTGCTCGGCGGCGCGCTTGCCACCGGCCGGCTGACCTCCGCCGAGTACGCCGAACGGCTCGACAGCGTCTACGTCGCGAAGACCCTCGGCGAGCTCGTCCCGCTCACCCGCGACCTGCCCGCGGACGACACCGCGGACGGCGATCTCAGGCTGGCGGGGCGGAACCAGGTGGCCGCCCGCTTCAGCAAGGTGATCCGCTCCGGGCGCTGGGTGGCCGGCCGGCACACCCGGCTGACCGCGCGCTTCGGCGCGCTGATCGTCAACCTGACCGACGCGGTGCTGCCCGGCCGCGAGATCACGCTCGAGATCGACGCCTTCTGCGGCAAGCTGATCGTGATCGTGCCGGAGGGCGCGCAGCTCATCGATGAGGGCGGCGCGCTGTTCGCCAAGCGGGCCATCTACGGCCGCGGGGATCCCGCGGATGCCGATGGGCCGGTGATCAGGATCGTCGGGGACGCCCGGTTCGCCAAGGTCGCCGTGCACCGCGGGCGCTTCGATCCGAGTGCCCCCTGGCAGCACTGGGCCCAGCTGGGGGCCGCTGCGCGTTGGCCGCCGGCTACCTGATGTTCCATCGATGTTCGACTTCACTTCCTCGTCCGCCCCTGATGATACGCGTAACATGACCGAATGGCGGAGAGCAAGCAGTGCGCGCGCTGCGGCACGACGTTCGAGCCGAAACGCGAGCACGCCAGGTTCTGCTCGGCGCGCTGCCGGGTGGCGTGGAACAGGGAGAACTGGAATCGCGAGAACCGGCGGCAGCCCAGGTGGGGCACCGAGAACTGGGCACAGGGGAACGCTGTCGGCCAGGGGAGCCCGGAGAGCGCGCTCGGCTGGGCGATCATCGCCATGCGCGACGTCACCGAACGGCTGGGCAGGGTCAGGGCCAGCGACCACCCGCAGGCGTTCGCGGTAATCGGCGAGGCCGTCTGGTGGGTGACCATCGTCGACGCGACCCTCGTCAGATACCACCCGGAGGCTTACGAGCAGGCACTGGCCGGGATGCCGGGCCCGCGGCGGCGGCTGACCGAGGGCACGTTCGCGGGGCTGCGGTTCGTGCGGAACCGGATGGGCTACTACGCCGACCACAGCGACTTCATCAGGCCGAAGCCAAGCGACGAGGGACGCGGTGACGCCCCGATCGCCGAGTGGACCTGGAAGCCGCTGCCCGTTCCCGAGGTGGAAACCCTGCCGCCGCGCGGGCAGGAGTGGGAGCTGAGCCGGTACCGCGACTATCAGGACCGGCTCGCCGACCAGACCATCGGCGGGACTTTCGACATGGCCGCCGCGTTCCTGACGGTGGCGGCCTCGGCGGCCGGCGCCGTGGCCGACGACGAGATCACCGTTTCCGGTCACTGACCGCGACCGGAAAAGGCCGATATTTCTCGAATTTTGCGATGCGAATAGTTCCGCTGCGTGTATTGTCAGCTACGGGCTGTCATGCGACGATCTTGTTATGGGCCCGCGCAGGACGTCAGGGCGGAAGGCATCGCGGCTGGGCACGCTCGAACGACGGTATGACTTTCACCTCGGCGAAGCGATCCGCGCCGCGCTGGAGGGCAGCCACGACAAGGCGGCGACGCATTCGAGTACCGCACTGTCGATCAGCAGGGAACTGTACGCGGCCGGCCCCGATCCCGCGCGGCATCAGCCTGAGCTCGCCGCCGCGCTGTGCAACCACGCGCGGTACGGCGACACCCCGTTGCACGTCATCGCCCTGCTGATGGAGTCGGCCGGGCATTACGCCGCGCTGGCGCAGGCCGATCCCGCGGCCTACGAGGTGCCGAGGATCGACGTGCTCGCCAGGATCGCGCTCACCGCCGACGAGGCCGGCAACACCACGGACGCGATCAGCCTGCTTCGTGAAGTCGTGCGGATGTACGACGGGGCGCCCGCGGCGGACCAGGCGGGACTGGGCATCGGACTGGCCAGGGCGCGCTTCCACCTGGGGCGCTGCCTGCTGAAGACCGGCGCCTCCGCCGACGGCCTCGCCGAGATTGACGCGGGCCTTGAGATCGCCGCCGACGCGCTCGGCAGGCTGCACGTCACGGCACACGCCCCCGGCTGGCTCGGCACGGCCCCCCGGTACGTCCAGCTCGCCGCGCCGGACTGGGCGGCGGCCGCGGTCCGCGCCATGACGCTGCACGCGGCGGCCGGCCGGTGGGAGAGCGCCGCCAGCGCCGCCAGCGCCGCCGTCCTGATGTCCGGGGGTCTCGCCGGACTCGGCGGCGACCGCCTGCGCGCGGCGCATGAGACCGTCCGCGCCCGCGCGGACGCGGTCTGCGCCCGCGCTGAGCGCGCCGGGCGGATAGCCGGCTTAATGCTCCTCGGCCTCGATGAAGCGCTTCCGCGAGCGCTCGATCTCGGCCTCGGCGGCCGCTCGGTCGGCCCAGCGGGAACCCTCGACGGACTTGCCGGGCTCTAGGTCCTTGTAGACCTCGAAGAAGTGCTGGATCTCCAGCCGGTCAAACTCCGGCACGTGATGAATGTCACGCAGGTGCTCGGCGCGCGGATCGTGCGCGGGGACGCAGAGGACCTTGTCATCTGGTCCCTTCTCGTCGGTCATCCGGAACATGCCGATGACCCGCGCGGTGACAAGGCAGCCGGGAAAGGTGGGCTCCTCAAGCAGCACCAGGGCGTCAAGCGGGTCGCCGTCGCCGCCGAGCGTATCTTCGATGAACCCGTAGTCGGCCGGGTACCTGGTCGAGGTGAACAGCATCCGGTCGAGGCGCATCCTGCCGGTCTCGTGGTCGATCTCGTACTTGTTCCGCTGCCCCTTGGGGATCTCGATGACTACCTCGACGTCCATGCTCTCCACCCTGTTAGCGCACCTGTCAGCCGCTCGTCTGCCTCCATTGTCGCCGCTGGCGGCAGCGCGGCAGGACGGCGGGTTCATGACCCGCCGACGCGGAGTCCGGCCTGCCCCTAAGCTATGCACACCGCAACCCGCGAAAGGTAGTTTCGGTGCGCCGCACCCGCCGCCCCCGCCGTACCCGGCTCACGGCCCTGGCCACGCTCGCGATGCTGAACCTGTTCACGCTCGCGGCCGCGCTGGCCGTGGCACGTATGCTGCCGCCGAGGCTCGCGGCGCTGCGAATCCCGGTCGCCGCCGCGCGCCCCGTGCTGCGGCCAGGGACGGTGCTGCCGCCTGTGGCCGCGGGCACCGTCGGCAGCGGTTCAGGCGCGGATCCTGGCTCGCTGCCGACCGCTGCCGGGCTGGCCGCCATGCTGTGGTCCACGCTGCCCGCGGGCGAGACCGGCCCGCAAGTGGGCGTGGAGGTCGCGGACGCGCGGACCGGCCAGGTGCTGTACGCGGAGAACGGCTCGACGCTCGCCACCCCGGCGTCCACCACCAAGGTGGCGACCGCGATCGCCGCGCTCGCGGTGCTCGGGCCGGACGCCCGCTTCACCACCAGCGTGCGCAAGGTGAGCGGCGGCATCGTGCTCGTCGGCGGCGGCGACCCCACCCTCGCCGTCAACGGCTACCCCTCCTCCGATTACCCGCAGCCCGCCACGCTGGCCACGCTCGCGGCCAGCACGGCCCGGGTGCTCAAGGGCGAGGGCGACACCCGCGTGCAGCTCGGCTACGACACGTCTCGCTACACCGGCCCCGACATGGCGCCAGGATGGACCGGCGCCCTCATCACCACGGGCAACGTCACACCGATCGTGTCGCTCGAGGCCGACCAGGGGCGCCTCACCCCGGCCGGCGCGCTCGAAGACTCCGACGACGCGGTCAACTTCACGCCCCGCACGACGGACCCGGCCGGCCTGACGGCGACGGCGTTCGCGAACCTGCTCCAGCAGGACGGCATCACGGTCAGCGGCAGCCCGGCGGAAACGACCGTCCCGGCCGGCGCGCCCTTGCTGGCGAGCGTGAGCTCGCCGCCGCTGTCCCAGGTGGCTGAGCAGATGCTGCGTGAGAGCAACAACGTGATCGCGGAGAACATGGCGCGGCAGCTGGCGATCGCCATGGGCCTGCCCGCCACGTTCGGCGGCGCGGCGGACGCGGTCATGACCGAGCTGCGGCGGCTCGGGGTGACGACGCCGATCAGCCTGGTGGACGGCAGCGGGCTGTCGCCGCAAGACGGCATCGCGCCGGAGACGCTGGTGCGAGTCCTCGAGGTCGCCAGCGCGGGCCCGTCGCGGCTGCGGGGCGCGATCACCGGCCTGCCGGTCGCCGGGTTCAGCGGAACGCTGTCGGCGGGCGGCAGCGTGTTCGGCGGGATCGACGGCGCGGCGCGCGGCGTGGTGCGGGCCAAGACCGGCAACCTGGACACCGTCGCCACGCTCGCGGGGCTGGTCTACGACCACAGCGGCGCGCTGCTGATCTTCGCGATCATGGCGCCGCAGGTACCGGACCCTGGCCTGCTGACGGCCGCGGCGGGGGCGATCGACAGCGCTGCGGCCGGGCTGGCGGCCTGCGGCTGCCGGTGACTCCAGGCAAGCTTTGGCTCGCCCGGGTGACCTCAGAAGACCTCGGTGCGCTGCCACGATCGCTTCGCTAGTAGCGGTCTGGTCTGCAACCAGGTCCGGCCAGCACGTACGGTAGGAGGGTGAGCAGCGCACAGATGATCGACTGGGACCTGGCGATCTCGACCGGCGTCCGGTTCGCCAGGCAGGGGCCGCAGGTCAGCCTCGCAGACGCCCGCGCCGTGGTGGCCGAACTGCGCGGCCTGACCGCCGTGGTGCAGCAGCCAGTCCGTGACGTGACCGGGCTGACCAGCCAGGGCTCGGTGGGCCCGGTCGCGGTGGTGGACCGGCCCGGATGGATCAGGGCGAACGTGGGCGGGTTCCGCGTCGTCCTCGAGCCGCTAGCGGAAAAGCTCGCCGAGCGGAGCAACGTGGTGCCGGCGGCGGGATCCGTCGTCGGCGCGGTCGGCTCGCGGGTCACCGGCGTGCAGGCGGGGCTGATCCTGGCGTACCTGTCCTCGCGGGTGCTCGGCCAGTACGAGCTGTTCCTGCCGCCCGGCGAAGGCGCCGCCGCCACGGGCGGGAACGGCTCTTCGTCGAACGGCGCGGGCACGGCCGCGCCCGGTGTCGGCCGGCTCACCCTCGTCGCCCCGAACATCGTCATGGTCGAGCGTGAGCTCGGCGTCGAACCGCACGACTTCCGGCGCTGGGTGTGCCTGCACGAGGAGACCCACCGGGTGCAGTTCACCTCCGTGCCGTGGCTGCGCGACTACGTGCAGAGCATGATGTCCGAGTTCCTGCTGGCCTCTGACCTCGACCCTGGCGCGATCGTCGAGCGGCTGCGGGCCGCGGCGGGCGCGGTGGCCGGCGCGGTGCGCGGCGGCGACGGCGAGTCGCTGGTGGAGGCCATGCAGACCCCGGCGCAGCGCGCGCTGCTCGACAAGCTGACCGCCGTGATGACGCTGGTGGAGGGCCATGGCGACTACGTCATGGACGCCGTCGGCCCGCAGGTCGTGCCCTCCGTGGCCGACATCAGGGAGAAGTTCAACTCACGGCGCGGCTCGGCGGGCCGGATGGAGCAGATCCTGCGCCGCATCCTCGGCATCGACCTCAAGATGAAGCAGTACGCGGAGGGCGCGCGGTTCGTCCGCACCGTGGTGGAAGAAGTGGGGATGACCGGGTTCAACCGGGTCTGGGCGTCGCCGGAGACGCTGCCCACCCGCGCCGAGATCTCGCACCCTGCTGACTGGCTCGCCCGGGTCGGCTGACGTGGGTCCGGCGCCGGCCGTCGCTTCGGTCCGCAACGCGGTTCGCGCGTGCGTCACCGACCTTGCTCCCGGCGACCTGGTGCTCGCCGCCTGTTCTGGCGGGGCGGACTCGCTGGCGCTCGCCGCCGCGCTCGCGTTCGTGGCGCCGCGCGCCGGGCTGCGCGCGGGCGCGGTGACCGTCGACCACGGGCTGCAGGAAGGTTCGGCCGCCCGCGCGGCGTCCGTCGCCGCCGTGCTGGCCGGGCTCGGGCTCGATCCGGTGCGCTCCGTTTCCGTCGAGGCCGGCACCGACCGCGCGGGCGGCCCGGAGGCGGCCGCGCGGACCGCGCGGTACGCGGCGCTGTCCCGGGTAGCGGCCGGAGACGGCGCGGCCGCCGTGCTGCTCGGCCACACGCTTGACGACCAGGCGGAGACGGTGCTGCTCGGGCTGGCCCGCGGGTCGGGCGCCCGGTCGCTGGCAGGCATGCCGCCGCGCCGCGGCGTGTTCCGCAGGCCGCTGCTCGGGCTGCGCAGGCCGGTGACCGCCGAGGCCTGCGCGGCGCTTGGCCTCGACTCCTGGCAGGACCCGCACAACGCCGACCGGCGGTTCGCTAGGGTCCGCGTCCGGCTGGACGCGCTGCCGGCGCTTGAGGCCGCGCTCGGGCCCGGGGTGGCCGAGGCGCTGGCCCGCACGGCCGGCCAGCTGCGCGCCGACGCGGAGGTGCTGGAAAGAATGTCCTCAGAACGGACTGATGGTGACTCGCCGCTCTCCGCCTCCTCCCTGGCGGAGCTGCCCGGCGCGGTGCGCACTCGCGTGCTGCGTTCGGCGGCGCTCGCGGCGGGCTGCCCGGCGGGCGCGCTGACCGCCGGGCACGTGGCCCGCCTCGAGGAGCTGGTCACGGGCTGGCACGGCCAGCGCTGGATCGACCTGCCCGGTGGCGTCCGCGCGTCGCGCCGGGCCGGCCAGCTGTGTTTCGAGAACTAAAGGAGTCGGGTCTATGGATGCCGGGGACATGGGGCCATCGCTGAAAGAGGTGCTCATCACCTCCGACCAGCTAAGCAAGCGGACGGCCGAGCTGGCGGCGCGGATCGACGCCGACTACGCCGGCCGCGACCTGCTCCTGGTCGGGGTGCTGAAGGGCGCGGTGATGGTGATGGCGGACCTCGCCCGCGCCATGCACCTGCCCGTCCAGATGGACTGGATGGCGGTGTCGTCCTACGGATCGGGCACGAAGTCGTCCGGCGTGGTGCGCATCCTGAAGGACCTCGACACCGACATCAGCGGCAGGCACGTGCTGATCGTGGAGGACATCATCGACTCAGGGCTCACGCTGTCGTGGCTTGTCGGCAACCTGCGGTCGCGCGATCCGGCCTCGGTGTCGGTGTGCGCGATGCTGCGCAAGCCGTCGTCGGCGCAGATGGACGTCGACGTGGCCTACACGGGTTTCGACGTCCCCGACGAGTTCGTGGTGGGGTACGGCCTGGACTACGCCGAGCGCTATCGAAACCTCCCGTTCATCGGCACGCTGGCGCCGGAGGTATACGGGGGAGGGAACACATCTCGCGCCGGGTAACGTTGATGTACCGTCAGGTAAATCCTTGATTGTTGTCCTAGGCTGGTCAGGAGGGAACGGCCCCGGGTCAAGGGGTCGCTCGCAATGGAATTGAAGCGCTATTTCCGCGGCCCGCTGCTGCTAGTGCTGCTAGCAGTGCTGGTCATAACGATCACGCTTGGTTGGGCGAACTCCGGCAGCACTTACCAGACCAAGGACACCTCCACGGTCGTGCAGATGATCGAGCGCGGCCAGGTCCGTTCTGCGGTGCTTACCGACAAGAACCAGACGATCCAGATCACCGCGAAGAACGGCCAGCAGTACCAGGCGGACTTCATCACCGGGCAGGGCCAGTCACTGCAGCAGCTGCTGCAGAAGGAGTATGACGCGGGTAACCTGCCGGGCGGCTACGACGTGCAGATCCCCAAGTCGAGCACGCTGATCACCCTGCTTGAGACGTTCATTCCTTACGTGCTCTTCGCGCTGTTCTTCTTCTTCCTGCTGACCCAGATGCAGGGCGGCGGCTCGCGGGTGATGAACTTCGGCAAGTCGCGCGCCAAGCTGATCACCAAGGACACGCCGAAGACCACGTTCGCCGACGTGGCCGGCGCCGACGAGGCCATCGAGGAGCTCCAGGAGATCAAGGAGTTCCTGCAGAACCCCGCGAAGTTCCAGGCGATCGGCGCCAAGATCCCCAAGGGCGTGCTGCTTTACGGCCCGCCTGGCACTGGCAAGACGCTGCTCGCCAGGGCGGTCGCCGGCGAGGCCGGCGTGCCCTTCTACTCCATCTCCGGTTCTGACTTCGTGGAGATGTTCGTCGGCGTCGGCGCCTCCCGGGTGCGTGACCTGTTCGAGCAGGCGAAGGCGAACGCCCCGGCCATCGTGTTCGTCGACGAGATCGACGCGGTCGGCCGGCACCGCGGCGCCGGCCTGGGCGGCGGCCACGACGAGCGCGAGCAGACACTGAACCAGATGCTCGTCGAGCTCGACGGCTTCGACACCAAGGGCGGCGTGATCGTGATCGCCGCCACCAACCGGCCGGACATCCTGGACCCGGCGCTACTGCGCCCCGGCCGGTTCGACCGGCAGATCGTGGTGGCGCAGCCGGACCTGGCGGGCCGCAGGGGCATCCTGAAGGTGCACGCGCGCGGCAAGCCCATCGCGTCCGACGCCGACCTGGACATCATCGCCCGGCGGACCCCCGGCTTCACCGGCGCGGACCTGGCGAACGTGATCAACGAGGCGGCGCTGCTGACCGCGCGCCACAATGGCAAGCAGATCTCGATGGCCTCGCTCGAGGAGGCCATCGACCGGGTGATGGCCGGACCCGAGCGCAAGAGCGTGCTGCTATCGGAGTCGGAGCGGAAGCTGATCGCCTACCACGAAGGCGGCCACGCCCTCGTCGGGCACGCGATGGCGCACGCCGACCCGGTGCACAAGGTGACGATCATCCCGCGCGGCCGGGCGCTCGGCTACACCCAGGCGCTGCCTACCGAGGACAAGTTCCTCACCACCCGCGCCGAGATGCAGGACCAGCTGGCCATGCTGCTCGGCGGGCGCACCGCCGAGGAGCTGATCTTCCACGAGCCGACGAGCGGCGCCGCCAACGACATCGACAAGGCTACCCAGATCGCCCGCAGCATGGTGACCGAGTACGGCATGAGCGAGCGGCTGGGCGCGCGCAAGTTCGGCAGCGGCGACGCCGAGCCGTTCCTCGGCCGGGACATGTCGCACAGCCGCGACTACTCCGAGGAGATCGCGTCGGCGATCGACGAGGAGATCAAGCGGCTGATCGAGGCGGCGCACGACGAGGCGTGGGAGGTGCTCGTGGAGTACCGTGACGTCCTCGACAGCCTGGTGCTGCGGCTCCTGGACAAGGAGACCGTAGCGCGCAAGGAGGTCCTCGAGATCTTCGCCTCCGTGCAGAAGCGCCCGCAGCGCGGTACCTACACCGGCTACGGCAAGCGGCTGCCCTCCGACCGCCCGCCGGTGCTGTCCCCGAAGGAACTCGCGCTCGCGGCGAGCTCGGGGCTCGGTGACGGCGGGATCACGTCCAACGGCCAGGCGATCGGCTACGGCGGCACCTCGGCTGGCGACGGCGACGACTAAAGGGACGCGCCGATGATCGAACAGCCGGCGGCCGACGAGATCACTCCAGAAGTGCCGCCGGTTAACCAGGAGCGCATTGAGCGCGCCGTCCGCGAGATACTGCTCGCCATCGGCGAGGACCCGGAGCGCGACGGGCTGCTCGGCACCCCGGCCCGGGTGGCGCGGATGTACGCCGAGCAGTTCGCCGGCCTCCGGCAGGAGCCAGAGGACGTGCTGACCACCGTCTTCGACGCCGAGCACGACGAGATCGTGCTGGTGCGGGACATCGACATGTACAGCATGTGCGAGCACCACCTGGTGCCGTTCTTCGGCAAGGCGCACATCGGCTACATCCCGAACGGGAAGGGCGAGATCACCGGCCTGTCCAAGCTCGCCAGGCTCGTCGACCTGTACGCGCGGCGGCCGCAGGTGCAGGAGCGGATGACCTGCCAGATAGCCGACGCGCTGGTGCGGATCCTGGAGCCGCGCGGCGTGATCGTGGTGCTGGAGGCTGAGCACCTGTGCATGTCCATGCGCGGCGTGCGCAAGCCGGGGGCGAAGACCGTCACCTCGGCCGTCCGCGGGATCTTCCGCCAGGACGCGCGGACCCGCGCCGAGGCCATGAGCATGCTTTTCGGCCACCGCTGAACCGGCGCCCCCGCCCGCACGTATCATCGGTAGACGGGCGGGGCAGGCGCGAGGATTTGTTGTTTTAAGTCCCATTGTGCGGGTAGCCGAAATTGGCGAAATTGCACCCAACCGAAAACGGCAACCCGTGCGTCTAAGTAATAGCGGCTTATCTTTACGGGTCGTTAGGTCTTTCGCTGGCGGTTGGAGGTACCGTGTCTAAGACACGAGGGTGTCGGCAGGAGCCGCCGCGGTGTCCGCGAAGGTTGCCGAGCCTGCGGGTAAGAGAATCTTCAGCAGATCACGAAACCGGCAGGTCGTGAGCCTGTCATGAGTACGCTGATGCTTCGTGATCCGGGGCCTGACAAGAGAATTGAGATGAGCGACAACTCTGCCGATCGTCTGGACCGGGGGGAAAAGACCGGCACGCCCCAGCGCAAGGGCGGCAGGCGCCGGGCGTGGGTCCCTGGCATCGCCTCATTGCTCTGCCTGATTATCGGGTTGTCTGACGTTCTTGCCATCTTCAAGCCCGCCTGGCACGCCAGGCTGCATAACGTCAACGCCTTCGTGCCGGGCACGCTGACCAACGTCACGCGCAGTGCCGACGTGATCATCGGACTGATGCTGGTACTGCTCGCGCACGGCCTGCGGCGGCGCAAGCGGCGGGCATGGCAGGCAGTGCTCGCGCTCCTCGTGTTCGACTGCGTCATCCACTTCCTCCATTTCCCGCGCGACCAGCGGCCCTATTCCGCGGTGGTGGCGATCGTCCTGCTCGCGGTCCTGCTGTTCTTTCACGAGGACTTCTACGCGCTCGGCGACCCGCGCACCAGGGGGTGGAACGCGCTGCGGGTCTTCGGGATCCTGGCAGTCGCGGACCTCGCCATCGGGCTCGGCTACCTCGCCATGGGACCGCTGGACGGCAGCTACTCGTTCCCTGAGCGGGTGCAGGACGTGGTGTACGAGCTCGTCGGCGTCTACGGTCCCGTGGCGTGGGCATCCGAACAGCGCGGCGACCTGTACCACCTGCTGACCAGCGCGCTCGGCTTGTTCACGCTCGTGGTTACCGCGTACCTGTTCCTGCGGCCCGCGCAGCCGCGGGCCCGCCTCGGGGCGGCCGACGCGACGCGGATCCGCGAGTTGCTCGTCCGGCAGGGCGACAGGGACTCGCTCGGTTACTTCGCGCTGCGCAACGACAAGAGCGTGATCTGGTCGCCGTCCTGCAAGTCGTGCGTCTGCTATCGCGTCGTGTCCGGCGTGATGCTCGCGTCCGGCGACCCGATCGGCGACCCGGAGGCGTGGCCCGGCGCCATTGCCGAGTTCCTCACCGTGGCGGCACAGCACGCCTGGCGCCCCGCTGTCATGGGGTGCAGCGAGCTCGGTGCCGAGGTGTGGTGCCGGGAAGGCGACCTGACCGCTCTAGAGCTCGGCGACGAGGCGATCGTGAACGTCGCGGACTTCAGCATGTCGGGGCGTTCGATGCGCAACGTCCGGCAGATGGTGAACCGGGTCGCCAAGGCCGGGTACACCGCCGAGATCCGGCGGGTAGGGGACATACCGCGCGCGGAGCTTGTCCGCATCATCACGGTCGCGGACTCCTGGCGGGGCAGTTCTACCGAACGCGGCTTCTCCATGGCGCTCGGCCGCATCGGCGGTCCGGGGGATGGCGACTGCGTGCTGGTGACCGCCACGGAGAACGGCGTGCTCCGCGCCATCCTGCACTTCGTGCCCTGGGGCACCGACGGGCTGTCGCTCGACCTGATGCGGCGCGACAGGACCGCCCAGCCAGGGCTGAACGACTTCCTGATCACGGAGGCGATCAAGGCCGCCCCTGGGCTGGGCGTGAAGCGCATCTCGCTGAACTTCGCGATGTTCCGCGCGGCGCTCGAGCGCGGCGAGCGCATCGGGGCAGGCCCCGTGCTGCGGGCCTGGCGCGGGCTGCTGGTGTTCGCCTCCCGCTGGTTCCAGATCGAGTCGCTGTACAAGTTCAACGCCAAGTTCTGCCCGATCTGGGAGCCGCGGTTCTTCGTGTACCCAGGCACCCGCGACACGCCCAGGATCGCGATGGCGGCGCTCGAGGCGGAGGCGTTCCTGGTCTGGCCGAAGCTCGAAGTCAAGCGGTACGCCAGGCGGCTGGCCCGCGCGCTGGGACTCGGCAAGCTGCGGGCGCGCGCCGCCGCGCGGCGGGAGTCACCCCGCGTCATCCCCGGCTAGGTAAGCTAGGCAAGATGCCGAACGTGTCGGGGATTCCAGGGCTCCCGGGCTTGCCCGGCGCGCCAGCCGCCGACCGCTGCCTGGTTATGGGCGTGGTCAACGTGACGCCCGACTCGTTCTCCGACGG
>Ga0070698_100004121_pt1 | contig 15979 bp, 15 predicted proteins | sample KBSK1502metaG_FD_65477 | JGI IMG/M metagenome (GOLD analysis project Ga0070698, IMG submission 65477) | Corn, switchgrass and miscanthus rhizosphere microbial communities from Kellogg Biological Station, Michigan, USA - KBS K1-50-2 metaG | ecosystem: Host-associated > Plants > Roots >...
CGAAGCGGTGCGCGACGGGACGAGTGGCCGTTCCGATGCGGTGCGCGACGGGACGAGTGGCCGTTCCGAGCCCGTCCGTTCTGGCGACGATTGCGTGTCGAGCGATGCCGATGGCGTTCGCGATGTCATCGGGTCCGCGCCGCTGCGCGACGGCATAGGGCGCTCCGATGCGATACGCGACGCAGCCGCGTGTTGGCCCGACGAGCGCTCGGACACCGTCCGCGACGGCACCGCGTCCTGCCCCGACGAGCGCTCCGTTGCCGTCCGCGACGGCACCGCATCCTGCCCCGACGACCGCTCCGTTGCCGTCCGCGAGGGAATCGCGTCTTGCCCCGATACCGTTCGCGATCGCCCCTCCTGCCCCGACGAGCGCTCCGTTGCCGTGCGCGATGGCACCCCGTCCTGGCCCGACGACCGCGATGGAATCGCGTCCTGTCCGACGGACCGCGCCGCACGCGGCGGGACCCCGTCCTGCCCCGACGAACGCTCCGTTGCTGTCCGCGATGGCACCCCGTCCTGCCCCGACGACCGCGATGGAATCGCGTCCTGTCCGACCGATCGCGCCGCACGCGACGGCACCGCGTCCTGTCCCGACGACCGCTCCGTTGCCGTCCGCGATGGAGTCGACTCCTGTCCGACCGACCGCACCGCGTCCGTCCGCGATGGATTCGACTCCTGTCCGACCGACCGCACCGCGTCCTGTCCCGACGACGGCATCGGATCTTGCGCCGACGACCGCTCCGATGCCGTCCGCGACGGCATCCCGTCGGTGCCGAGCGGCGATACCGCGCGCGGCGGAGGGATGCTCTGCTGCGGACGCGGCGATCCGACATTTCGCTGTTGCGATGTCGTACCCGGCGAGTCTTGCTGGGGCGACATCGCTCGCGGCGACGCGACATTTTGCTGCCACGTCGTTTCCGGCGAGTCGGCGTTTTGTTGCGGCGACGCTGTTCGCGACGGTGAAAGGCTCGGCTGTGCCGACGGCGATGCAGTCACGCGCGGGCTCGCCGACGATGGCGAGGCGCCCACACCAAAATTCAGCGCTGCCTCCGCGCCATCACCGAATCCCGGCGGCTCGGCGGCACTTCCCGCGATGCGCGGCATCGGCTGCGATGGGCGTCGGCCGAGCGCTTCCGCTTGCGCGGCAATCTCGTCGGAGCTTGGCAGCTTGCTGCCGGGTGGCGGTGTTCCGCGCGGCACGCTTTGCATCGGCGCCGGCATGGCCCGCGCCGCCGCGATGTCCTTGCGCCGCTCTGCGGCCGCACCGCGCAGCTCCGCGCCTGTCTCGCACGCGCCGCACGCGGCGAGCGCATAACAAATCGCACGCACCGCGCGTCCACCGAGGCTCGGGTATGCCGTCTCGATATCGACGACGTTTGCGCCGACTAGCAGCATGCGAAGCGCCGGTTTCTCGGTCTCGGTAAAGCGGTATTGCGGCAGATCCGGAACCGCCTCTTGCTTGAGCTTGAACCATACGCCGAGTTGCCCGAGCTCTGCGTCCAACCGCTCTTCGCTCAGGTTGTTGCTTGCGCCGAGATAGATCACCGCGCGGATGTCGAGCTCGCTGCCCGCCACCACCGCGATGGTCGCCTGATCCTCGACGACGAATTCACCGCCATCGATCGAGAACGTGCGTGCCGCGCGTTGGGCAACAAGCCGTCGCCGCAACTTCATCGTCTGCTCGGGCGTGAGCCGGCACAGCTCGGCGAGCACGTCGACTTCGTCGCGATTCGGTGCCGCCGCCATCCGCCGCGTGAGCTCTCCAACTTGCGACGATGTGATCAGATTCCCCGTCAGCGCGATGCGAACCGCCGCATCGTTCGCTAGCGGCGAGTGCGCGCCGACCACCGCGCCATCGCTAAATGCCACGCGATAGTGCTTGCCGTCCGACGTCAGCGTCACTTGTCCCGTCAAGCCGCGCAGCCCGAGCGCGCCCATGGTCATGCCCCATGGGCGGTCCGACACGTTGCCGCGCGCGAGGACGGCCATCACCGCCTCCAGAAGCGACGAGCGAGAAAGATAACTGCGGCCACGACGATGATAATTACGATGATCCCGACGAGTGTGGGGTCGCCTTTGGCGTAACCCCACCAGTCTGAAGGATCCTGCATTTCCTTAGAGGATGGTCAGTCGTGCGAGTGGAGTCAATGCACCCGCCACTGCTAGAATTCTGGGTGCGTGAGCACCTCGTTCCCTCTCGACGACAACTCACGAGTTCGCTTCGCGGGTGATACCAACATCGGCCGCAAGCGTGATCATAATGAGGATTCCATCGCGCTCCCGGATACCGGGGAGCGGCTGGCCATCGTGTGCGACGGCATGGGTGGCCACGCGTCCGGAGAGGTCGCAAGTCGGCTTGCCGTCGAGCTGATCGTCGACCACTTCACCGAGACCGGCAAGCAGCAGACCCTGACCTGGCCGTACAAGGTCGATCGCGACATGCGGAAGGATATCAACCGCATGGTGACCGGCATCATGCTCGCGAATCTCGAAATCTGGGAGCGAGCACAGCGCGAACCACGCTTCAAGGGCATGGGGACCACGTGTGTTGGGATTTACTTTCTCGACGACCACCTCATCATTGGTCACGTCGGCGACAGCCGCTGCTACCGCGTCCGCAGCACCGAGCTCGTGCAGCTCACCGAGGATCACTCCCTCATTAATGACTACATCCGAATGAAGCGCGTGACCCCCGAGGAAGCGGAGAACTGGCCGCACAAGAACGTGATCGTGCGCGCACTCGGCATGAAGGAGAGCGTGCAGGTCGACATCCTCACCGAGGTGCCCCGGGTCGGCGACACGTACATGCTGTGTTCCGATGGCCTCACGGGCATGATCAAGGACGACCAGATCCTGCACATCCTGATGACGGAGCGCGATGTCGATCGCGCCGTCAATCGGTTGATTCAAGCCGCGAACGAAGAAGGCGGCGTTGATAATATTTCGGTCGTGCTCGCGCGCATCGAGGCCGGCTGATGCGCTGGCTGCTCGTGCTCGCGCTCGCCCTGGGTTGCAAGAAGAAGAGCGAAGAGCCGAAGGCCACGCCCATCGAGCAGCTCTCGCCTGCCGAAACGCAACGCAGCAAGGATGCATGCAAGGCGTACGTCGAGCAGGTGTGCGCGTGCGCGGAGAAGGTCGCAGCGGTCAAGGCGCAATGCGATCGGGCGCCGGCATTGCCCGAAGCGATCCGCATCAACCTCGAAGTGGCGGCGAGTCCCGATTCGAAGCCCGATGTCGTCAAGCGCGTGCTCGAGGGTGTACGCGAGACCGCGAAAGAGTGCATCGAGCAAACTGCGAAGCTGCCGACGTTGGGCTGTTAGCGGTGGCGTGATCGAGCAAACCGCGAAGCTGCCGCCGTTGAGCTGTTAGCGGTGGCGTGATCGAGCAAACCGCGAAGCTGCCGCCGTTGAGCTGTTAGCGGTGGCGTGATCGAAGTCGATCGTCGCTGCGCTGGAGTCCGCGCGCGATTCGCGATCGCGAGACTACGTCACGATCGCGCCGGTGCTATCGGCGTTCGCAGTCGCGCCATCCCACACGACCGTGCGTTCGAGTGGCCGCTCGACGCGCGCGCCCTCGCCAACGACAACAAACGGCCCGACGCGGACCGGTCCGATCGATGCGCCCGCACAAATTCGCACGGGCTCGACGATTGTCGCGCCCGGATCGATGCGCGCGGTCGGATCGATGCCTCGTAACGGGCCCGGCGGATGCGTCAAATGCGTACCGCCGAGCAGCGCGCAGTTCGAATCGAGGTAGCGCTCGGGTGTCGAGTGCTCGGCGAAATAGCCGTGCTCGTGCACGTACGCTCCGACGCGCTCGCCGGCACGAAGCCACGGCAGGTAGCCATGCCTGATCGAGTCCGACACGCCGTCAGGAAGCCGAGCGATCACCGAGGGTCGCGTCACCTGCACGCCGCAGAACATGTGCTCGCCCTCGCCCAGGATGTCGACGACGTGCGGCCCGCGCGCATCGACCTGGATGTTCAGCGCGCCCCAGGACTTCGCGTCGGCGACGCGTCGCGCGACCATCATGGCGACGATATCGCCGGCCTGCCGATACGTTTCGATCAGCTTCGTGAAGTCGAGATCGAAGATCAGCTTGCCGTTAACGGACACGAACGGCTCGTCGCGACCCTCGGGATCAAGCAGGCGCAGCGCGTTCTTTAGCCCACCGCCGGTGCCGAGAATGATCGGCTCATGGATGTATTGGATGCTGGCACCGAGGTCGCTGCCGTCGCCGAGCGCCCGATGGAACAGCTCCGGTAGATGATGCGTATTGATCACGAGGTCCGTGATGCCGTGACCGACGAGATTCGCGATCCCGTAGCGCAAGATTGGAATCCCGCAGACGGGCAAGAGTGGCTTCGGGCGTTCGGCGCCGAGCTTTCCGAGTCGCGTCGAGAGGCCGGCGCATAACACCATTGCGCGCATCGCGCTCACCGTCGCACACCGCGTGCGCGCGGGCAATCGGAAGGGCGAAGTCGCGGCGCGCTGAATTCGGCGCTTGCCGTCGGCTCGCAAGGGCGAAGTCGCGGCGCGCTGAATCGGGCGAATGCTGTCGGCGCGCCGATGATCGTGTTCCAGAGGTTTGTGCTCGATCTGCGCTCGCGATCACGCAGTGCTACCGTCTGCACATGAACGTCGGGCCGTTGCCGAGGGCACGCCTCGCCGAAGCCGAGCTCGTGCTCGCCGACGCGTGCGCCTTCGATCGCGCGACCGAAGTCGCCGACGAAAAGCTCTTCGCGCCCGGGCCCACGTCGGCGCCACAACCATTCGGCGCGTGGGATGGCAACGAGCTCATCGGCGTCGCGGCTCTATCCGCGCGCTGGCTTCGACTCGTCGCCGTCGTGCCGCGCGCGCGTCGTCGGGGCGCTGGCAGCGCGCTCCTCGCCGCGTGCGAAGCTTCGGCGCGCTCCGAAGGCATGATGCGCCTCTCCGCGCTCGATCAACCCGGCAATTACCTCGCGCCCGGCATCGACGACCGCAACGACGACGCGATTCGTTGGCTCGAGCGGCGCGGCTGGCGCCGCGGCACCGAGGTGCGCTCGAACGTTCTCATCAATGTCCGCAACAATCCGAAGGTCAGCGCAACACGTGCCGGCGAGCTTGTCGTCGCCGCGGCCGCGAAGGGCTACCTCGTTCGCCGCGCCACGCGTCAGGAACGGCCAGCGTTGGTCGCCGCGATCGCGGCCGAATTCGGCGGCGCGTGGCCGTACGAAGTCGAACGCGCGCTCGGCCACGACCCGCCGGCCGTCCACGTGGCGATCCAATCCGACGCGTATTGCGCGTTCGCGGCGCACGACGGCAACAATCGAGGCCTCGGCTGGTTTGGTCCCACCGGCACGTGGCCCGCGCACCGCGGTCGAGGTCTCGGCGAAGCGCTCTTGATGGCGTGTCTCGTCGATGTCGCTGCGGAGCACTCGCAATGCGAGGTCGCGTGGATTGGCCCGCGCCCGTTTTACGAGAAGGTGGCCGGTATCGCGAGCGAGCGTCGGTTCGTGGTGCTCGCGAAGGAGCTAGCCAGTCCAGTCACGTGACCGGAGACGTGCTCTCCTCGCGCTGACCGGTGCGGCCCGGTGCATACGGCAGCCGCTCCCTTTAGTTGACCGGGTGCGGCCCGTACGACAACGCGAACCAGCTGCTGAGATTCGGCGCATTCCAGCCGACTCCATACAATCGCGGATAGATGACACGCGGCTCATCGTGATCGAGCGCATGCATGATACGAGCGGCGAGTGCCATGGCGTCTCCCGTCGGTGCGAATCGCCCGACGACGCCAGCGCCACCATATCCGGCGCGTGCGCCCGCTTCGAGTGCCGACTTGACCGGTCCCGGATACACCGTGACGACACGCACCCCGTGGCGTGCGAGCTCTGCGCGCGCGATCTCCGACGCCATCGCCAAGCCCGCCTTCGCGGCGCCGTAATAGCCGCAGCCTCGCAACGGCACGCGTCCAGCCATGCTCGCGATGTTGATCACGAAGCCCGAGCGGCGCTCGATCATGCCGCGCACGACGAGATCCTGCAGCCGCAGGGGCGCGAGTAAGTCGATGGCAAGCAGGTCCTGCGCCTCCTGCCATTGCCATGTCGACAGCTGCTGCACGCGCATGACGCCGGCGCAATTCACGAGCCCATCGACCGGACCGTATTGTTCGATCTCGTCGACGAGCCGCGGCAGCGCATCGAGCTCGCGCAAGTCGACCGCGTGAACAGTCACCGCGCGTTTCGCGCCGAGCTCGCGAGAACCGTTCTGAGCATTCTTCGTCTCCGCGCCGCCGAGCTCGTGCGAAATATTGTGCAAGCTATCGACGTCGCGATCGACCAGCGCCAACCGCGCCTCGGGCCACACCGCACGCATCTCGCGGGCGAGTGCCGACCCGATCGCACCGGCTGCGCCCGTGATGACGACATGCCGAGGTGGCTCAGGTGTGCGCCGGTGTTTGTCGGATCGCCGATCGCCTGTTGCTTCTCTATCGCCGCGATCCCTGCTCGTACGGGTGTTGCTGGTGCGCACGCGCGCGTTCACGACAGCCTCGAGTCCAGCGCAAACCACAACACGAGGGTCTTTGCGTCGCCTCCGCCTTTCCACATCGCGGGCCCGAGGAACAGCCCTTCGGCGACCTCGCGAATCTCATCGTGGACATGGCGGATGTATCCGGGATTGACCGCGAGGTCGTAATCGAGAATCAGCGTCGGCTTGCCATCGATCGCCGAAGGTCCAAATGACGTCTCGAACGGAAACAGATTTTGATGCCCGAACAGACCCGGGATGAATACTCGGTTGTGGCCGACGCCGCGCGTATCACTCGACGCCTCGAACGTCTTGCCCTCCCACAAAAACGAGCGAGATGCTGCCCACCGGCGCAGCGGCGCGGCGACCGCCGGCGGAACGCCGCGCAAGGCGAGCATGCGGCCCACCAACGCGCCATCGGCGGCGTGCATCGTCTTTGACACGCTCGCTGCCCGATACAGCGCATCGAGCTCTTCGGATGTTTTGCGCGCGAGGCTACCGAGGCTATGCAGCGATGCGCGCGATGGGCTGGCGACGGTGGTTTGCGTTGTCGTGATCATGGTCGTCCTTTTCTCTGTCGTGTCTTGGCTGGGCGGTTCGTTGCAGATCGATGTGATGTGCGCGGCGAGTCCGACGAAGTAGTGGAAGGCGGTGCGATGATTCGCCATGCAGCCTCGCCCGCCTGCTCGAGCTTGCGATCGTCGAGCTTCAGGTACCCAAGCCGGCTTGCTTTGACGAGGCCGACGAAGGCTCCCCACAACAGCGCGATCGCGATGTCGACGGGCGGACCGCCTGCGCGGGCGTGAAGTCGCTTGCCTGCCAGCCACAACGGTCCGAGCACGGAGAGCTCGAGTGCACGACTCTGGGCATCGAGGTACTCGACGTGGTCCTGCATCTCGAGGAATCGAAACGCATCGGGTTCGGCGCGCGCGAACGTCGCGAGACGTTTCCACAGCTCGCCGAACCACTGCCGGGCGTTATCGAGCTGATACACATCGGTTGCCGGCAGATCATCGAGCAGTGCGGATTTCAGGCGCTGCTTCGCGTCACGATACACTTCATTGACGAGCGCCTCTTTGTTCTCGAAGTAGCGATACAGCGTCCCGGTGCCAACGCCCGCGGCATCGGCGACATCCGGAACGACGGTTCCGTGATAGCCGCGCGCGGCGAACGTCTTGAGCGCAGCGTCCAGTATGCGCCGGCGCTTGTCGTCGACGAGTGGACGACCGCGACGCCGCTTCTCGGGCCCGCGCGAGCTTCGCCGAATTTCGGAACGAACGTTCATTCCGTAATTGCGTATCGCGTCTGCGCCTCGTGGTCAACCACAAAGCGTTGGCGCAAGCCGGCCGAGCTCGGCTAGGCGTCGTGATTCGCGGGGCGCGGCCTGTGGAGCGGCCGTGCTCCTAGGCGGTCTGATGCGCCACACCCGTCTCGGGGCCTTGGTGATCGGACGCGGTCTTGCGCACGAACTTCGCGATTCGTTGGAGCGGCCTGTGTAGCGGCCGTGCTCCTAGGCGTCGCGATTCGTGGGAGCGGCCTGTGTAGCGGCCGTGCGTAGCAGTAGAAGGTACTCGACGTTGCCGGCCGGGCCGGTGATAGGCGATTCGACGTCGTCGCCCGCATGGAATCCGTGCGACTGCGCCCACACGCGAATCTTGTCGACGGCTCCGCGTCGCGCCGCTTCGTCGCGAACGACACCGCCTTTGCCGACCTGTTCGCGACCCACTTCGAATTGCGGCTTGACCAAAGCCACGATCGGTTTGCCGACGGGTGGTCGCAGCAGCTCAGCAACGCGCGGCAGGACGAGCGTCAACGAGATGAACGAAACGTCGATCGCGGCGAGGTCGCACGCCTCGGGCACGAGTGACACATCCATGCTGCGCGCGTTCTGTCGCTCGAGGACGACAACGCGAGGATCCTGGCGCAATGACCACGCGAGCTGGCCGTAGCCGACATCGATCGCGTACACGCGTGCCGCGCCTCGGCGGAGCAGCACATCCGTAAAGCCGCCGGTGGAGGCGCCGATATCGAGTGCCACCTTGCCCGCGGGGTCGATCGCGAATGCGTCTAATCCCTTTACGAGCTTCAGTGCACCCCGCGACACGTAGGGGTGGTCTTGCTCGCGCAGCACGATCTTCGCGTCGAGGGCGACCGGCGTTCCCGGCTTGGTCTCGGGGCGTCCTTCGACGAGCACGACGCCGCTCATGATGATCGCGCGCGCGCGTTCCCGGCTCGCGGCCAGCCCTCGATCGACAAGGATCTTATCGAGTCGTTCGCGCGCCATCGCCCAACAACTGTACTCACCCGACCGCTAAGCGCCTATTTGACTTGTCGATTCGACGTGCACTTGACAAAAAGCACGATCGTTCTATTCTGATCTCGTGACCAAAGGCGAAGAGACACGGCAAGCGATCCTCGCGCGTGCGTTCGAGCTCGCAACCGTTGTCGGTGTCTCGGGGCTTTCGATCGGTCGTCTTGCGGAGGAGATGAAGCTCTCCAAGAGCGGCCTCTTTGCGCATTTCGGATCGAAGGAGGCACTCGAGGTGGCGGTGGTGGAAGAGGCGTCGCGGCAGTTCGTCCAAGACGTCATGGTTCCCGCCCTCCGCAAGCCGCGCGGCGAGCCTCGGTTGCGCGCGCTATTCGATCGCTGGCTCCAGTGGGGACAACGCCCTGGTGGCTGCTTCTTCGTCGGCGCAACTGCCGAGCTCGATGATCGTCCAGGCCCGCCACGCGATGCGCTTGTCCGCGCGATCAAAGATTGGGTCGACGAGCTCGCGAAGGCGACTCGGATCGCGGTCAGTGAAGGTCACTTTCGCGATGACGTCGATCCCGACCAGTTTGCATTCGAGACCTATGGCCTGATGTTGGGAGGCCACACGTTTTCACGATTCTTGCGGGAGCCCAAAGCGCTAGACCGCGCTCGCAGCGCGTTCGAGGCGTTGATCGCGACCGCCCGCGCTTCAGCCTCGCGCACCAAGTAGCAGGAGCTCGCGCTCCAAGGAGATACACGTGCTGAACAACTCGAGCTCGAAAAATAGCACGACCGTTCGTCCTAAGAATCTCGTCCGACTGACACGGGCCGCGCTCCAGACCGCGTACATTCTCTCCGACGATCTAGGCACGAGCTTCGCCGAACGGTTGTTCACTTCTCCACGCCGTCATCGCCGACCGCCGCGCGAGCGTGACGTGCTCGCAGCCGGCCGCGAATCGATCGTCGACGTCAAGCTGCGCGCGCCGCGTTGGCATGGTGCGCATGTGCCAGTCACGATGTGGCGCTGGGGCGTCGGACCGGCGGTCTTGCTCGTGCACGGCTGGGAGGGGCGCGGCTCGCAGCTCGGTGCCTTCGTTGCGCCAGTTGTTGCGGCCGGCATGTCGGTCATCGCATTCGATGCACCCGGTCACGGCAGCTCGCCTGACCACCGCCTGTACCTCACCGATATGGCCGATACGATCGCGGACGTCGCCGAGACCGTCGGTCCGCTGCACGGAATCATCGCGCATTCGTTCGGTGCGGCAGCGGTTCTCGTCGCGCACCTCACTCATCGCGTACGAGCGCCGCGGAATGTGATGCTCGCGCCCAACGTCCTCATCGAAGACGCGCTCGTTCGCTTCGCGCGCGTCGTCGGACTCGACGATGCCGATCGCGCGGCACTCGCCCAGCGCATCGGCGCGCATACCGGGCTCGACATCGCCGCGCTTCGCCTAGAGTGCCTCACGGCGGATCGCGATGACGCGTTGCTCGTTCTTCACGATCGCAGCGATCGCGAGGTCTCGTTCGAACATGCCGAGGCGATCGAGCGAACGTGGCCTAACGCGCAGCTCGTGGAGGCCGCGGGGCTCGGCCACCGCCGGATCTTGCGAGATGCCGACGTGGTCTCGCGTGTGGTCGATTTCGTGCGCTTCGGCGTCCCGCTGCCGGCATCCGATCTCGTTCGCGAAATCGATCGCCAACTGGAGGCAGTGCAATGACCACACGCACGCGAACGTACGAGTTCGAGGGACGTGTTCCCGATCTCGGCGTCATGCAATCGATGTCGGGGATCGACTACCTCCGCGGCATCATCCGTGGCGACTACCCGGCCGCACCTATCTCGGCGACGCTCGGCTTCTGGCCCGTCGATGTCGCTCACGGCCGCGCTGTGTTCGAGGGCACGCCGGAGCCGTTCATCTACAACCCGCTGGGTGTTGTGCACGGTGGCTGGGCCGCGACCATTCTCGACTCCGCGATGGGTTGCGCAGTTCACACGACGCTGCCCGCAGGAAAGAGCTACACGACGATCGATCTCGCAGTCAGCCTCGTTCGTGCGATCACGACGCGCACCAAGCGCGTCCGCTGCGAAGCTCAGATCGTCCACGCGGGCGGCACGATTGCGACGGCGCAGGCGCGGCTCATCGATGAAACCGGTCAGCTCCTCGCCCACGGCACATCGACGTGCCTCATCATGTCGCCGAAGTGAGCCAAGTGGTTTCCCTCACGCGCGATTCCGGAGCGCGCCTTGACAGCTGCGTTTCTCGCTGATCCCCATACCGATGTATTCGAGCTTCGACGGATGACGCCAATGCTTTTTCGTCGGGAAGTTGATCACATCACGAGGCGAAGCGCTCTGATGGGCAGGGTCTGCCAACAATGTTTTCACAGCATGTCCTGACCCTCTCCAATTCGAGTTGCATCGTTGAGGGTGGACCTGGCCGCGTAAAGAATCTCGACGCACGCGCGGCTCGCGCATGATCGTTCGAGCGCAGTTAGTTTGGTCGAGTGTGCAGTGCCTTGATGCGCGCATAGCAACCGACGCACACCACGGCAAAGTCGTTGAACTCTCGAAACGCCTCGGTCAACTCCTGTTCGCGCAGGAACATCCTCTCGCAGTCATCACACCACGCTTGCTGATCGTCTGGGTCGGAGCGCGCTCGCGGTGAACCACAGGTACTGGCGATCGCTCGTTTGCAGCAATGACGTGGGCGCCAACTTCGCGATCGCGCCCGCCGGCAAGAATGCGAATGCGTGGCCGGTGGACAAGGCGAGCTGATGCTGGTCGTTGGCGTTGCCATGGCGTCCACGCTTCGGACGTGCGGTCCGGCATTCGGCTATCACGATCGATAACGTCGCGAGCTCGCGAGGACTGCCCGTTGGCATCGCACGCGCAGGCCGCACGGTGGTGTCCCGACCGCATGCGGCCCACGTCTACGAGCGAACGGAGGGCGCCGCGACCCGACCGGTGCTGCGGAGATGCGCGCTGATCGCGAAGCGCCGGCCGCTCGGGCCACGGCTCGCTCAGCTCGCCGCCGAGGTCGGCACGGTGGATATCGCAGCGCTCGCGCGCCCGCTCGTCGGTGTGGCCGAGCGTCATGGCATGCCGACCGAGATCGCGGTCGCGATCACGCCTCAGCTCGAGAATGCCGCCGCCGCGGCAAAGCGCCGCCGCGGCTTGTTACGCCTCGGCTCGGCCCGATGTAGGTTGATGAAATTCGTGTCGCGACGGGGAACTGCACGAGCCGCGATGGAGCTCATGCGGAGTGGAACCAGTTGCCCCAGGCTGTCCCTATTTTACGCGTGAAGCTGTTTCGCGCCGCGTGTAACGTTGGAGATCGAGGCCGCGGGACGATGTTCGTCTGCTCGACGTGTGACCGTGTCTGGGAGAGCACGCTGCGGCGCTGTCCCGCCGATGGCACTTCGCTCACGCACGACAGCAGCATGTCGCTTGATAGTGAGATCGATGGGCTGACTCCCATCCAGGTCGAAGATTCGACACTACGCCTCGAGGGCATCACGGCACCGACGGGAAAGGTCACAACGCGCGCACGTACGGATCTGTTGATCGAAGGCATGGTGGTGAGCGAGTACGAGATCGTGCGCGTGATCGGGATCGGTGGCATGGGAACGGTGTATGGCGCGCGGCATCCATTGATCGGCAAGCGAGCCGCGATCAAGGTGCTGCATCCGAAGTGCTGCACCGATCAGAGTGCGATCGAGCGCTTCGTGCAGGAAGCGCAGGCGGTGAATCGGATCGACCATCCGAACATCGTCGATATCTTCGCGTTCGGCACGCTCGATGATGGCAGGGCGTATCTGGTGATGGAGTGGTTGCCGGGCGAGACGTTGCTCGAGTATCTCAGGCGCAAGCGGCGTCTGACGCCAAGCGAAGCGATCTCGATCCTCGTGCCGCTGACGCGCGCACTCGAAGCCGCACATGCCGCCGGCGTGATCCACCGCGACCTCAAGCCCGAGAATGTCATCCTCGTGCCCGACGACGAGGGCATTCGCGTCAAGCTTCTCGATTTTGGTATCGCGAAGCTTTCGACCAACGACCCGGGACCGCGGCGCACGGCGACTGGCTCACCGGTGGGCACGCCCCTGTACATGTCGCCGGAGCAGGCCAGAGGCCTGGAGATCGTCGATGCGCGCACCGATCTCTACGCGCTGGGCGTCATGGCGTACACGCTGGTTTGCGGCGAGAGCCCGTTCGAGCACGAAGGCTCGCCCGTGGAAATTCTGCATGCGCATATCAACAAGCCACCGCCATCGCCACGGGCGCTGGTGCGCGATCTGCCAGAGGCGTTAGAGCGATTGATCCTCGAGCTACTTGCCAAGGACCCGGATGCGCGTCCAGGCCTCACCGAAGCGCGCTACCGACTCCGGGTACTCGCCGACAATCCGTTTGCCGCTCAGCTCCGAAGCGATCCAGCATTGCAAAAGATTACCGATCGAGATCGCACACCGCTTCCGACGCTGCGCCTTGGCCCAAGCCGGCGCTGGGTACTTCCAGCGCTGGTCTGCGCCGCCGCAGCGCTCGGTGTGACGATCGCCCGCGTGAGGACACCACTGCGAGCGACGGCGCAGCTCACCGTACCTGATGTCGCCGAGGAGCTCGTCACAACGCATCACGAGGTGCAACGCGTTGTCTCCGAGGTTCGCGCGCCGCGCCCCGGTACGGTCGTGCTCGTCGTTGCACCGCGGAAAGCGACGGTTGTTGTTGATGGCAAGTCGATTCGGCTTATCGATGGCCGAGCGGAGCTCGAGCTTCTGCCCGGCGACCACGCGATCGCGGCGGTCGCTGCTGGGTACCTGCGCGTCGACAAACGCGTCCCCGTGGTTGCCGAGAGAGTCACGCCGATCGACCTCCAGCTCGTACGCCCACGCAGCAAACGGCGAGTAACCAATGTCGATGCCGTCGTAGATCCGTTCGCGGGGAAGACGAAATGAAGACGACGGTGGGATTTGCGATCGCGCTGTGCATCCCGTTGACGCCACGCGCGCAGCCGAGCGAACCAGAGTCCGCGACCGAGACTTCCCCTGATCCCAAGGCGGCGGAGCTCTATAGTCAGGGCAAGCGTCAGTACGATCTGGCCGAGTACCGTGGTGCGATCGACAGCTGGCGTGAAGCGTATCGGATCGCCGGCGAGCCGCTGCTTTTGTTCAACATCGCGCAGGCGTACCGGCTTGCCGGCAATTGCGCGCAGGCCAATCGATTCTACGTGACCTACAAGCAGATCGTCGCGAAGCCATCAAACCAGCTCGAGCTCGCGGCGGCGATGCAAAAGTGTGCGGGCGTCGCCGCGGCGACGGGGGATTCGACGAGCGGCTCTGAGGTTCCAGTGCAGTCCCCGCAACCGCAAACCGATTCAGTATCGCCGGTCGATTCCGCGCCGCGTAACACGCTGACGATCGCCGGCGCCGTCGCGGTTGGGGTTGGCGTCCTGTCAGGCCTTGGTGCGATCGGGTTCGCGATCTCGGCAAGCGAGCAAGGTCGAGCGCTTTCGCAATTACCGAACGGGACGGAATGGACCCCCGAGCTCGCGCAGCGCGAGCAGGCTGGCAACACCGCAAATACTCTCGCGTGGAGCCTCGCGGGCGTGAGCGCTGCAACCGTGATCACAGGCGGAGCGCTGTGGTGGTTCTCGCGCGAGCATTCCTCGAGCACGGCCGTCACCGCATCGGTCAACGCGAGCCGCGTGGAGGTCGGCGTGTCGTGCGCGTTTTAGTGCTCGTCGTCGCTGCCGGCTGTTTTCACGTCGATGCACCGGACTGCAAGTTCGAGTGTGCCAGTGGATCGGAGTGTCCAAGCGACCTCGCGTGCATCGCAGGGTTCTGCCAGGCCGGCCCCGAAAACGCGTGCGGCTCAGTCGTCACTGGATGCGGGGCGCACTCGGCTCCGCCGTCAACATGCAGGACACCGTTCGGTGCCACGTCGACCGGCGCACCGTGTGCAGCACTGTGCGGAATGGCCGACGCCAACGACGAGCTAGCATGGGCAGACGCGAAGCTCAGCTGCGAGAGCGTGGGTTGGAAGCTCGCGATGCTCGACACCGACGAGAAGCGCCGTTCGATCACGATCCCCGACGACGACTTCTGGGTTGGTGCCCACTTCGACGGCAGCATCTGGACATGGGACGACGGCTCGGTCGTCGCGTACGATGCCTGGCTGGGCGGCACGCCGCCCCGGCCGGCGACAGGCTCCGAGTGCGCGATGTTCATGACCCAGACGCTCACGCTCGAAGCAAAGGCGTGCGCAAACGCCGACGACTATATCTGCATGTATCCCAAGTAACGACGCCGTTGAAACCGACCTAGCGCGCGAGCCAGAGGTGCATCCGCGCGGCCGAATCGTGCTCGACACGCGCGAGCTGCCAGCCGGCATCCTCGAGCATCGCGGCGATCGACGAGGCCGAGTGCTTGTAGCAATGCTCGGTCACGATCGGCTCGCCGCGCTCGAAGTCGATCAGCGCATCGCCGAGCCGCACGGTCTGCTTGCGCTTGCTAACGAGGTGCATCTCGATGCGCGAGCGTGCGGCGTTCCAGATCGCGCGATGCATGAATGCATCGAGATCGAAGGTGGCGCCGCGCGAGCGGTTGAGGTGTGCAAGCACGTTGAGATCGAACGCGGCCGTGACGCCTTCGCGATCGTCGTATGCGCGCAACAGGGAGTCGCGATCGCCGTTGCAGTCTGCTCCGAGGAGGAGCATCCCGCGTGGGCCGGCGAGGCCGCGCCGCCGCGCGAGAAAGTTCGTCGCAGACTCCGGCTCGAAGTTGCCGATCGTCGACCCGGGGAAGAATACAAGCCGTCGCTGGTCCGGGGGGCGTAGCGGCGCCCGCCAGGGGAACCGGCGGGCCGGCGTGGCCGGACCCGACGGCGCCGCGAGCGAGGACCGGCGACTGGAGGGAGCCGATCGTGTGGGACGAGCTCGAGCGGCATCGTGTAATCGGCGCACACGGGTCGAACGTCGAGCTTGGGCGTCGAGGACATTCAAGAGCCGTTTTCGGATCGCGCCACCGGAACGACGACTGGCGTCGACGATGACGATCGCTTGGAGAGCGGCCGCGAAGTGTAAGCCGCCCAACGTGGCGCGACCCAGCGCGCACCGGTCCGAACCGACGACGGTCGGGGCTACGAAGCGTCGTCCCAGTCGAACTCGACCTGCGGCGGAGCACGCGCGGGCGCGAACGCCGCCGGCTCGTGTGCGAGGCCGAGCGC